>Ga0247838_1000008_pt1 | contig 241522 bp, 208 predicted proteins | sample LaCruzMarch2015__5_FD_189097 | JGI IMG/M metagenome (GOLD analysis project Ga0247838, IMG submission 189097) | Freshwater microbial communities from meromictic Lake La Cruz, Castile-La Mancha, Spain - LaCruzMarch2015_15m | ecosystem: Environmental > Aquatic > Freshwater > Lake | place: Spain...
CCGCCGCTCCCGACTTGTGTCCATAATCGACTTTGTGGACACATCCACACCCCTCGCTGCTTCGGATCAGCGCGCAGAGTCCGCCAACGCGGACATCATCGCAAGGCGGTCCTCACCGGAGGAAGACTTTGAAACTCACGGGCCGCAAATTTGGTTGTCGTAAGATGTATTGCTGCAGCTCATAGATCGAGCGGGAGTAGTATTTTGCTCCTTTTTCCGGTTTGATAAATTCAAAATAGCGGCTGTTGAGAGCGGAAAGGATCGGGTCATTTTCGCCAAACCCCCAAGAGCCAGACATTGCTGTTGCGCGGTTTGGATGAAGCCGAAGGAACTGCACAAAGTCTTAAAAAATGACTTGTAGATCTTTTAATCCGATCGCAGCAAGTGCAGCGCGGCAACCACTTTCTGTGCGGCCTGGAAACTCGCTTACAATTCGGCCATCTCCGATAAAGGCCGCATGCCCACCATTTTCGACAGAGCAGAAGTAGTGATACAGATACCAACAGTGAAGCGCTGGCGCTGGTACAACATCTTCCGCAAACCGCCCACTCTCGACGAGGTAATTCACAAACTCCTGATTTGATTCGAGCAGTGTCCCATAATCACTTCCAAGTCAGCGGTCGTCGACAATCAGATCGATCGCCATCTGCTTGTATCCTCCTTACCCAATGCGGTCGGGCTCGCGGGCTTCCTTCGCCAGCGCGGCGACGGCGTCGGCTAGGCTCATTGGCGTGTTGTCCTGGCTGCCGAAGCGGCGGATGGCGACGGACTTTTCCTCCGCCTCACGCTTGCCGACGGTCAGGATTACCGGAACCTTGGCCAAAGAATGCTCGCGAATCTTATAGCCGATCTTCTCGTTGCGCAGATCGGCCTCCACGCGCAGCCCGGCCGCCTTACAGGCTGCCACAACCTCAGCCGCGTAATCGTTGGCATCCGACACGATCGGACACACCATCACCTGCAGCGGCGACAGCCACAGCGGAAAAGCGCCGGCGAAGTTTTCAATCAGAATACCGGTGAAGCGTTCGAGCGAGCCAAACATCGCCCGGTGGATCATCACCGGCGTGACCTTCTGCGAGTTCTCGTCGATGTAGAAAGCACCCAGGCGGTTCGCGAGGTTGAAATCGACCTGCGTCGTGCCGCACTGCCAGTCGCGCCCGATGGCGTCCTTCAGCACGTATTCCAGCTTGGGACCGTAGAACGCACCTTCGCCGGGGTTCACCTCGGTCTTGATGTTGCGATTGCCAGCCGTCCGCTTAACTTCGTCAAGCACGTCGCCAAGCGCCTTTTCCGCCTTGTCCCAGAGATCATCCGAGCCGACCCGCTTTTCAGGCCGCGTCGACAGCTTGATGACGATATCGGAGAAGCCGAACTCCTCGTAGATCGAGAGCATCAGATCATTGATGGCCAAACACTCAGCCATGATCTGGTCTTCGGTGATGAAGACGTGGGCGTCGTCCTGGGTGAAGTGGCGCACGCGCAGCAGTCCATGCAGCGAGCCCGAGGGTTCATAACGATGCACCTTGCCGAACTCGCCGATCCGCAACGGCAGGTCGCGATAGCTCTTGAGGCCGTGCTTGAAGATCTGCACATGCCCGGGACAATTCATCGGCTTGCAGCAGAACACGCGCTCGTCTTCGGTCTGGGTGACAAACATCTTGTCACCGTAGTTCTCCCAGTGCCCGGACAACTCCCAGAAGTGCTTGTCCATAAAGTCTGGCGTGTTGACCTCGACATAACCAGCCGTCTCCATGCGGCGGCGCATGTAGTTGATGAGCGTCTGGAACAGCGTCCAGCCCTTGGCGTGCCAGAACACGGAGCCGGGTGCTTCTTCCTGGAAATGGAACAGGTCCATCTCGCGCCCAAGCTTGCGGTGGTCGCGCTTTTCAGCCTCCTCGATCTGCTTCAGGTGTGCCGCGAGGTCGTCTTCGGTCGCCCAGGCGGTGCCGTAGATTCGCTGAAGCTGAGGCTTGGTACTATCCCCGCGCCAATAGGACCCGGCGAACTTCGTCAGCTTGAACGCCTTACCGATGGCGCCCGTCGCCGTCATATGAGGACCACGGCAGAGATCGAGCCACGTCCCCTGCTTGTAGATATTCAGGTTCTGGTCGGCGGGGATCGCATCGACAAGCTCGACCTTGAAGGCCTCACCCTTGCTGGCGAAATAGGCCTTCGTCTCGTCGCGGCCCCAGACTTCCTTGGTGAACGGCGCATTCTTGGCGATGATCTGACCCATCACCTTTTCGATTTTGGCAAGGTCTTCGGGCTGGAACGGTTCGGCCTTGGCGAAATCATAATAGAAGCCGTTCTCGATCACCGGCCCGATCGTGACTTGCGTGCCGGGCCAAATCTGTTGGACGGCCTCCGCCATCACGTGGGCGGCATCGTGCCGGATCAGCTCCAGCGCTTCCGGGTCGGTGCGCGAGACGAACTTGATCGTCGAATCCTGGGTGATCGGGTCGGCGAGGTCGGACAACTTGCCCGAAAGCACCATCGCGACGGTGCGCTTGGCCAGTGACGGCGAAATCGACTTGGCAACGTCAAGCCCTGTCATTCCGGCTTGAATTTTGCGTTGCGCGCCGTCCGGCATCGTCAAAACGAGTTCGCGTGCAGCCTCAGTCATCGGTCCGTCTCCTCTCACTCACTGCCTACCGCGCAGGTAAGGGTTAAGTGGCCGCTTTTGCGGCGACAGATGACCAGTGTCAAGGGCCGCCAGATTTCAATCGAATTGTCGCCGCCAACGTCAGAGTTTAGCAACCATCCCGCGATACGCTGCCACAAACACGGACTGCGACCCAAGGATCATGCGACCAATGACGACCCAGCAACTGACCATCTCCAAGACGATGCGCATGGTCCACGGCAAACTGCGCCCGATCATTGAGGTGCAGGCGCAAATCGATCCCAAAGCAAAGGCATTTCTGCTTGAGCACTTTGCAGGCGATACACTGTTCAAGCGCGCGGCCTACGCCAATGGTTTTGCCGACGGCGGTCTGGCCGCGAGCCCTCCCCTGTCGCGCATGCTGTCAAACTTCGTCAAAAACGACGCTTGCCCCGAAATCACGGTCAAAACCCTGACCGCTGGACAGAAATATGAAGGGGCCAGCCTCTGGGACATCCTGTGCTTTGAATTTATTGCCAAACGTTCGTTCGACGCCCTGTGCGAACTGGCAGCGTCCACAGCCTCTTTCGACGCATCGAGCAGCTATCTGGGCTTTGGCGTTGCCTCAGACCTCGCCGCTTTCACCGCCGATACGGCCCTCGAGATGGCGGCCGCTCCAGCGTCCGTAGCGGTAAGCGGCATAGAGCGGATGGCGGACGCCGCGTAAATCCGGCACCGGATCATAGCCGTGCGTGCCCCAAGGCTGGCATCGCGCCAGCCTTGACGCGGTCAGCCAAAACCCCTTCCACGCCCCGTTCTTGTCGATTGCAGCCAGCGCATAATCCGAACACGTCGGCAAATGGCGGCACGGCCACCCGAGCCACGGTCGCAGCGTCCACTGGTAGACATGAACCGGCGCTTTTAACAGCAGGGCCGGGAGCTTCGTCAGCCAGTCGGGCATCAGGCAGCGCCCGTTTTGGCCTCAATGTCGCTGAGTGCCTTTTCGATGGCATCAAAGACAATCATCACGGCATCGTGGCGATGCTTGTAGTCGCGCACAGGCTCCAACACGACAAAATCGGCCCATTTGCCAGTCGGTGCCGGGCCATGATCCTTGAGCATACCCCGCACGGTTTTGGCAACGGCCCGAACCTCATCAGGCGTCGCGCCCACGATTGAGCGCCCGACGATCGAGGCGGCAGCTTGACCAAGGAGGCAGGCCTTGACGGTCTGACCGTAATCGGCAAAGCACCCATCGGCTAACTCGACGTCGACACTGATTTCCGACCCGCACAGCCGCGATCTCGCACTCGCTGTCGCCTGGGGCGCTTTCAGCCGGTCGATGCGCGCGATGTTACCCGCCAGATCGAGGATTTTCGCGTTGTAGATGTCGTCGAGGTCGCTCATACCATTTGGTCCATGGCCCACACCGTCCGCACCCTTGCTGGACGCCGGACACACTTCTATACGACGGAAATAAGCGGCAGACCTGACTTAAACAACGCCGCACACCTCACAGCCTCTGCCAAAGCCCATCCCACAGCCCATGTCCTGGATGCGACAATGACCCAGACCGTCCCGCCGTTTGCAGCGCGCGGCAACACTCACGACATTGAACGCGGATCGCTGTTTTGTCCCAAATTCGATGAGCATGGACTGATACCGGCCATCGTGACCGACGTCGCCACCGGTGAGGTGCTGATGTTTGCATGGATGAATGCAGAAGCGCTCAGGCTCACGATTGAACGCGGCATCGCCTACTTCTACAGCCGGTCGCGCGGGAAACTTTGGATGAAGGGCGAGGAAAGCGGCAACCTGCTTCGCGTGCTCGACCTGCGCACCGATTGCGATCAAGATGTGGTCACCCTCAAGGTGACAGTCGAGGGTGACGGCGTCGCCTGCCATACCGGGTCACGCTCCTGCTTCTATCGAAGCGTGCCGGTCGGCTCAGCGGTGGGAGCCGAATTCCAACTCCAGGCGGCCCTTGCGGATCAGCCCGTCGTCAAATAACTCCGCATCGCCGTCACTTCGAGCGCCATATCGGCGAGGTGATGCTTCACCACGTCGCCGATGGAAATCAGACCGACGAGTTGATCGCGCTCGACCACGGGGAGGTGGCGGAACCGGCCAGCGGTCATCATTTCCATCAACTCTTCCAACGTCGAGCTTTCTTGGCACGTCACCACGTTGCGGGTCATGACGTCGCCAGCGGCCAAGCCCAACGCCGACGGCCCTCTCTCAGCGATCAAACGCACCAAGTCGCGCTCGGAAAAAATACCAATGACGCGGTCGGCATCACCTGTAATGATCACGGCACCAATACGCTTGGAAACAAGCAGATCCGCGAGCTCTTTCAACGTCGTTTCTGCGCGAGCCGTCGTGACGTTTCGGCCCTTGGATTTCAACACTGTAGCAACGTTCATAAATCGACCTCCGCGTGCTGCAAATTTTTGAGCAGCCTTATGGCTGATGCTGCGACATTTTAGTCGCTATGGCAAGACGCTGCCAGTCAACCATCTGCCAAAGTAGGGGTGAATTCAAACGCGATCAGCGGGTCCGGCATACCCAGTCGAGTCCCCGTCGATGGCGTCCGATTGAAACACCACGGGAACAGCTGGCTGTCGGTCAAACAGCCCAAACAATGCCAGGCCGGTAAAAAACCCGCCAATATGAGCCTCCCACGCAACGACCCCAGCTTCGGCAGGCGTGCCAAAGCCATAAGCGGCGAGGAGATTAATGCCAAGCCAGATGCCGGTTGCGATTTGCATCCGGCGATCGGCAAGCGTTGCGCTCAAGCTTTTCATCCAAACCCGATGCGGTGCACGTCGCAGAAGTTCGCCCGCAATGCCTGGCGGGGCTGAATCAATTGCGCTGAACAACAGCCGGAGCGCCACCGCCATCATGCCCGCGATAGCCCCCGATGCGCCGATCAGAGGGGCCTGGATGCCCCAGTTGAAGACCAAAAATGCCAACGCGCCAGCGCCGCCGCACACGAGCGTGAATGCAATAAACCGGAGTGCTCCAATCCGTCGGGCGATTATCGTCCCGAAAGCGGCCAGCGACGCGCCGTTCAACGCGAGGTGACTGACATCTCCATGAAGCAACAGATGCGTGACTGGCGAAGTCCAGGCACTCCACGCCCCGCCCGGCCAGTCTGCCGGGTGAGCGGTGTATCGGTCACCAATGAAGGCCAACGCGAGCACGAAGATGGTGTCGTCCATCTCGCTCAGCGCCTGCCGTCCAAGATGCACCACAACGATAAGCCCCAGCATGGCGGCAACGACGCCGGGAATGTTGAACACCGGCTCGCGAGCGCTCGGACTGGTCACTGGGTATCGATCTTTCCACTTGAATCCCGGAGGCGTCGGGGTCGCACCACCCCGCTGAAGTAAGGCGTTCGATCATATGGCACAAAAGCTGCTCTTACACATCAAGGCAGCGACCGTGGGACAACCATGGGTCAAGCGGCAGGTTGCAGCTGGCGAGGCATCACCCCTTGAGAGCTCAAGCCTGATGCCCATCGCGGCACGCTTTCGCGGGCCCCGCTGGTGCGGGCGATCATTTTTTGTTGTTGGGCCAATATGAAACACAAAATTACCCAGACGCTCTACAGCTACTGGAACGAAGTGCGCAAAGACCGCTTGGCGCCTCGCCGCTTCGAAATCGAGCCTTCCCAGATTGGCACCATACTTCCCAACACGTTTATCCTTGAGCGAACGGACAGCCATACCTACCGCTTTCGCTTGGCCGGAACCGCAATTTGCGACGCCTACGGCCAGGAGTTCCGGGACACGAACTTTCTCGACGGCTGGTCCGACGACGACGCCATTACGCTTGAACGCCTCTTGGGGGTGGTCACCAACCAAGGCGGCGTCGGCATTCTCGACATCGAAGCAAGCCCGACGACTGGCGACAAAGCCCAATCCAATGTCCGCGACTCCGCAACCTTCGAACTGGTCCTTCTCCCCCTCGTGCACACACGCGACACCGTGGACCGCATTTTGGGGTCCATGACGCCGCTCAATCCCCCGGCGTGGCTGGGTCAGCACGTTTTGACGCAAAAGCACCTTCTCCGCTCCGAACTGGTTTGGCCAAACGGCCGACCTCAATCGATCCTCGACGCCCTGCACCGGCAAGCACCGTTCCTGCCGCATGTCCGCAAAGCGCGGATCGTACGGTCCCAGCGACGTCAGTTCCGGGTTTACGACGGCGGCTTATCAAAATCGCCCGATGAATAACGAAACGAGCGAATTGAGGCAGCGATTAGGTAAACTTTAATCCCCCGCGGTCATTCTGTTCTGGACGCTGAGGCCTTCATCCCAAAGGCCATCATTGCACCAGCCCAGATCTTGCGGAACCGCTCCATGTCGCTCTCGTCCCAGTCCGTCCGGACCCCCAAACCCGCCATCATCGACGAGGATGAGAACGAGCAGCGCGTCCATCGCCGCTTCGTTGTCGAGCAGAGCGGTCGGTTCATGTGTCCGGCAAAAGACGAGTACGCCTGCAGCGTAAAAGACATTTCGGTCGGCGGCCTTGCCGTCACGGTTGATGGACCCGTACCCCCATCCCTCCAGCCCGGCGAACGCGTCGTCGCCTACATCGGGCAGCTTGGCGGACTTGAAGGCACGGTGCTGCGCACGTTTGACGATGGCTTTGCCATGAAAATCAACGCAACCCAGCATAAACGTGAAAAGCTAGCCGCTCAGATTACCTGGCTGCTCAATGAAAAAGATCTGGCGGGTGCCGCCGCACGCCAGCATGAGCGTCTTAAAATCGTCAACCGCGATGCCAACCTCACCCTCGCGGCTGGCGGCTTCATCCCCTGCCTGATCCTCGACGTGTCGCTATCGGGCGCTTCGCTTGCCTGCAAGGCCCGCCCTGATCTGGGCGACGAAGTCTGGCTGTCCCGCTTGCGTGCGCGCGTCGTGCGCCACCATGCCGAAGGCATCGGCATCCAGTTCATGGAAGTCCTCGATACCCCGGACTTGCAAGCCCACTTCGGCTGAAATCTTTCCGTTTATCTCGTGGAGTTCAGGTGAGATGCGCGTTGGCCGAGTGATTTTGTTAACCCTAATGATTGGGTGCGGGCTGGTTCAAACGGCACGCGCCAATCCGGTAACGGCGACGGGCCAGGACCCGAAGTCGACCATGATGCGCGTCTATGGTCCAACAGACCCGCCCTATGCCTTCTGGCGCTACTGCGACGAGTTCCCCAGCGAGTGCGAAAAGCGCCGCTCCGTCGATGCCCGTGTCCAGACGACCCTTGACCAATATGCGACGCTGACCGAAATCAACTACAGCGTGAACCATTCCATCCAGCCTATCACCGACCTCCAGTTGTATAATCTGTCGGACTATTGGACCTTGCCAAAGGCTAACAAAGGCGACTGCGAAGATTATGTTCTGCTGAAACGCAACCAGCTGATTCAAGCTGGCTGGCCGCCGAGCGCGCTTCTCATCACCGTTGTGCGCGACGAAAAGCTGGAGGGCCATGCCGTCCTGACGGCCCGCACGGGCAAAGGTGACTTCATCCTCGACAACAAGACCGACGAAATCCGGCTCTGGAGCCGCACCCCCTACCAGTATGTGATGCGCCAGTCCTACCTCGACCCCAAGGTGTGGGTCGCCCTGGATCCCGCTCAATCCGCGCCCCCCGTTTCGATTGCCGTGTTCAATCGCGCAAATTAGATTTCACAGCCACGCCTTGATCCGCCGCAAACTCAACCCAGCCGAACTATGGTTGGTTTGAGCAGGATCAAACTTGAAAACCCCGACCAAGGGGTAAGGGGGAAACTGTGGCCCAACCGATCATCCACTGGACGAAGAGCCGGGCTAGAACCGTGGGCTTCGCGGTCGTCGTGCTGGCCTGCGCTGGCACCGCGCTCCGCGCCGACGATACCCCGGCCGCCTCGCCGGAGCAGGGGTTGAAACTGGCTCAAACCCTTTGCCAGAATTGCCACCTCCTGCCGGGAGCAGAAACCAATAACACCGTGACTGTCGGCATCCCGTCGTTGAGCGGTATCGCCAACCGGCCAGGACAAACCGGTCTCGCCATCGAAGGCACATTGATCAAGCCGCACGCACCCATGCCCGACATGAAGCTCTCCAATCAGGAAATTCGCGACCTGATTGCCTTTATCGACAGCTTGCGGACCGACCGGTCCTTGCCGCCGCTTCAGCCGTCCACCAAGCCCCCGGAAAAGCCAAAGCATCCAACCCCATCATAACCAACCATCGGCAACCCATCCCAACACTGCAGCCAAGGCCCAATCCATGACGTCTGCGACGACTACAGTGTTGGTTTTTGCGGCTCTCATGACCCTCGCGGACCCAGTGCGCGCACAAGCGCCGGTCCAAAATCCCAATGACGGGTTCGCGCTGCTGGAGGCCAGTTGCGCGCGCTGCCATGCGATTGGCAAAACGGGCGCAAGTCCCCTCGAAGGCGCCCCGCCTTTACGCACGCTCTCGCGCAAGTACCCGCTGGAAAACCTGAGTGAAGCGCTGGCTGAAGGCATCATGACCGGTCATCCCGACATGCCTCAGTTTGCCTTTCAACCAACTCAGATCGACGCAATTCTCGCCTATCTCCAGCAGATTGCCGAACCATGAGGACGTGGCCCGATCGCATGAAGGTTTTGCGGTGCGGCCCTTATCGCGTAAGGAACCGGCGTTGACCCCACCGGCACATCCAAGAGCGCCCATGCGATCCGCCACCACCTGGAAGATCATCGTCGTCGAAACCGCGCTCAGCGCAGCGTCCCTGTCATTCGTCGGCCTAGTCGGATTTGCAGTGGCCGGCGGCTCTCATCCGTTGCTTTGGTCCATTATCGCAACGACCGGGTTCTCCACCGCATTCATCCGCTGGCTGTTCCCCGAGCGGCCATTCTTCTCCCTGACATTTGCAAACCTCGTTGCCGTCTACATCACGGTGTTCGCCTTCTTTATCGAAGACGTGTTCGGACACATCCAGCCGCTCGTTGCGGCAAGCGGTTTCAGCCTCCCGATCCTATCGTTTCTGGCGGGCTGCTGGATTTGGCGGTCAACGTTCAAAGACGTGGTCGATCATCCCCGCATCGGTGAGGAACAAGGTTTGCTCACGGCCACCATCTGGCTGATCCCCGTGTTTGCGGTCGGCGTCGGGGTGTTAGTTCTGTCGGTCGTGACAGGGGGAGCGCTCAACAATGACGCGATGTTCCTGACCGCCATGGGCCTGATCGGAGCAATCGTGTTCGGCGTCAGCCGCAGCGTTGTAATGTTTCTCGTCGATGTCGGCTTGCTGTTTGAAGAGTTTTTCCTCCGCATGTCGCGACTTGCGATCCCAGCTTTTGCGTTTCTGACGTTCTATTCCCTGCTCGTCATTGTGTTTGCAGCCCTCTACGCAATCTTGGCAAATCACGCGACGGGGCCGCACTTCAAAATTTCGAATGTCGCCCGGCCTCTCACATTTTCCGAAAGTGTGCATTTCTCAATCGTGACCATCAGTACGGTCGGGTATGGGGATATCGTCCCGATCAGCAATCTGGCCCGTGTTTTGTCGTCGGTCGAAGTCATCTTCGGTGTACTGCTGCTGCTGTTTGGCGTGTCGGAATTACTGGAATATACCCGCGAACATCGTAAAGCCCGCAACGAGCGCCGCCCGTCCGGCAATTGACCCGCATCAAGTTCACGGCGAATCTTGGCACTATACTTCGAGAAGGTGGCTATCGGCCTTGCTGGCAGTTGGCCAATTTCGCCGCCATCCCGTGAGGCGCAAATGGTCAATCTCGAAGATTGCATCGCAATGTGTGGGCTGGACGAACCCGAAGTTCTGGCCATTGCCGAGCACGAACACATCCCCGATGTGGCAGCCGCAGCCCTTGCAAGCTATCTGCTCTTGCAAGACCATGGCTGCGAGCGGATTCGCGACATGATCCGCGACGACATCCGCGATGCGGTCCGCGGCGGCGACCTCCCTCATGCCAAAAACCTTCTGATGGCCCTGCGCCACTTTATGAGCGAGCACCCCGAGTTGCCACGCTGCGCATGACGGTGCACAAGTCCGCGACCTGCGCCTTTCGTCTCGCGACGCAACATCGCAAAGCCTTCTGGCGGCTCGACTGGTAGATGACGGTCGACGTCCCGTCGCGAAGACTCGCCTCGGGCCCACGCGCGAAATTGATCCGCGTCATTGCGGGGATCGTGTTGGCACAGGACTAGATGCGCCCATGACAATGTATAATTTTCTCGACTGCAAGGTTGGCCAATACATGGTCGCCAATCCTCGCTCACTCAACCCCGACGTCACATTGCGCGAACTCGAGCATCTGTTCGAAGACCTCGACTTCAACGCGTTTCCCGTTGTCGAACACGACAAACTCGTCGGCTTTGTCACGAAGTTCGACTTTCTGAAAGCCTTTGCCTTCACGACCCAGCAACTCGTTCCCCACTATGACGAGTTGATGGAAAAGACCGTCCGCACGGTGATGTCCACCAAGGTCGTCCACGTCCTGCCCGACGAACGGCTGGTTCACGCCCTGCAGCTGATGATCGAGACCCGCGCCCGCAGCTTCCCAGTACTCGACGCCGCCGGAAAGCTTGTGGGCATCATTTCCCGGCAAGATATCATGCGCGCGTTGAACGAAGCCACCACACGCGGTAAAGCCTGAAGACCGCACGCCACCCAACCGTTCTCCCAAAACGATCGCCAACACGTGTGTGCCGAGCCTCCCATGACAGAAACAGAACTTGCCCGTGTCCAGCAGATAGATGTTCAAATTGGCCGTCTCGAACGAGACTACGCTCATCGCGAAGCCTACGGCGACGCTGGCCCCAAGTTGCAGCAGCTTCTCCGGTCGATCGCCATTTTGCGGCGCGAGCGGCAATCCCTGACGGATACTCCGGTGCAATAATAAGAATTGCGCGCATTCCCTGATCTACAACAGCGAATCCCCCCCAGTGTAGGGCGATCCGGACGAAAGTTCAGTCGCAACAACCCAGAACTGTTGCTCCCATTTTGTCGCACGTCGTGTACAATCCCGGCGTTGGAGCAGGCGCTCTAAGCCCCGGTCGGGAAGGCCAGCAAGCCGAACGCGAGAATGACGATGACCCAGACACCTTTTGAAATGCCCAAGGAACTGCGCGAAATCGCAGAAAAAAACGTTGCTCAGGCCGAAGCAGCCTACAAGCAGTTTACCGATGCAATGACCCAGGCCATGGGCATGTGGACGAAAAGCCTGCCTGCAAACGAAGTCACCAACAGCTTCAAGTCGGTTCAGGAACGCGCCGCCGCTTACGCCAAGAAAAACGCCGAGGCCGGTTTTGCGCTCGCCGCTGAAATCGCCAAAGCCAAGGATATGCAGGAAGTGATCGCTCTGCAGACGCGTTTTGCCCAAGCCCAAATGCAGACCTACGCCCAGCAGACACAGGATCTGGGTCGCGTCATGACGGAAGCGATGCAGACGACGTTGAAGCCGAAGGGCTAAGGGCTGGCCAGCTGCACCGACATGACAGGTGGCCCCCTGCCGCTGCAGCCAACCACGAACGCGGCATAACAACACTGCGGGTGAACACAGCCTAAGTCGTGCTTGAAAGTGTTGGCCAATTTGTCATTTTCAGCAAGACCCCAAAATGGGACCGAACCCGCCGCAAGGTCTCGGGATCGGTCCCCACACCAAAAAGCCTGACCTGCACCCCAAATATTCGGGGCGAAACGGCCAAATTCAGCACCCCTCGCATCCCCCCCTGAAACTACCGTCAGGTGGAGGCTCAAGCTACCTAACAGCTCGGCCAACGAGCGTTCGCACTCAAAGGAGGAATAAAATGTCTGACGCTCTCTACCAAGTGCCGGCGGAATGGGCCAAGCGTGCCCACGTGAACGCGGCGCAATACCAGGAAATGTACGCCAAATCGATCGCCGATCCCGAAGGCTTCTGGGGCGAACATGGCCGCCGCATTGACTGGATCAAGCCGTATACCCGGGTCAAGAACACCTCGTTTGAGCCGGGCAAGGTCTCGATCGAATGGTTCGGCGACGGCACCACCAACGTGTCGATGAACTGCATCGACCGCCACCTTGCCAAGCGCGCCAATCAGGTCGCGATCATCTGGGAAGGCGACGATCCAGCCGATTCCAAATCGATCACCTATCAAGAACTGCATGACGAAGTCTGCCGCCTTGCCAACGTGCTGAAAGCACACGGCATCAAGAAGGGCGATACGGTTTCGATCTATCTGCCGATGATCCCCGAAGCGGCATACGCGATGCTCGCCTGCGCCCGCATCGGCGCAATCCATTCCATCATCTTCGGCGGCTTTTCTCCAGATGCGCTTGCGGGCCGCATCGACGGCTGCAAATCCAAAGTCGTCATCACCGCCGACGAGGGACTGCGTGGCGGGCGCAAGGTCCCCCTCAAGGTCAACGCCGACGAAGCCGCCAAGAAAGCCGCCGGCGTCGTGACCTCCATGATCGTCGTCAAGCGCACTGGCGGCACCGTCTCCATGCAGCCAGGCCGCGATTATTGGTACCACGACGAGGTGGCCAAGGCCGTCCCAGAATGCAAGCCGACCGAAATGAGCGCCGAAGACCCGCTCTTCATCCTTTACACGTCCGGCTCGACGGGCGCACCCAAAGGCGTCGTCCATACCACCGGCGGCTATCTCGTTTATGCATCGATGACGCATGAACTCATCTTCGACTACCACGAAGGCGACATCTATTGGTGCACCGCCGACGTCGGCTGGGTCACCGGCCACAGCTACATCGTCTATGGCCCGCTCGCCAATGGTGCGACGACGCTGATGTTTGAAGGCATTCCAAACTATCCCTCCGATAGTCGCTTCTGGGACGTTGTCGACAAACATCAGGTCAACATCTTCTATACCGCGCCGACCGCCATCCGCTCGCTCATGCAAAAAGGCGAAGGTCCGGTCAAATCGGCAAGCCGCAAATCGTTGCGCTTGCTCGGTTCGGTCGGCGAACCGATCAACCCCGAAGTCTGGACCTGGTATCACCGCGTCGTTGGCGACGGCCGTTGCCCCATCGTCGACACGTGGTGGCAAACCGAAACCGGCGGTATCCTCATCTCCCCGCTTCCGGGTGCAACCGACCTGAAACCGGGCTCCGCCACCAAACCGTTTTTCGGTGTCGTGCCTGAGATCGTGGACGCCAACGGCGTCGTCCTCACCGGAGCCTGCGAAGGCAACCTGGTGATACCCGAAAGCTGGCCGGGCCAACTCCGCACCGTCTACGGCGACCATGAACGCTTTGAGCAAACATACTTCTCAGCCTACCCGGGCAAATACTTCACCGGTGACGGATGCCGCCGCGACGAAGACGGCTACCACTGGATCACGGGCCGCGTCGATGACGTGATCAACGTATCCGGCCACCGGATGGGCACCGCCGAAGTCGAAAGCGCGCTCGTTTCCCACGAGCACGTCTCGGAAGCAGCCGTCGTTGGCTATCCCCACGACATCAAGGGCCAAGGTATCTTCGCCTACGTCACTTTGATGCACGGCGTTGAGGCAACCGATGCCATCCGCAAGGAACTGGTCGCCCACGTCCGCAAAGAAATCGGCCCCATCGCCTCCCCGGACGTGATCTTGTTTGCGCCCGGTCTGCCCAAAACTCGTTCCGGCAAAATCATGCGCCGCATCCTGCGCAAGATCGCCGAGAATGAGTTCGGTTCATTGGGCGATACCTCGACGCTTGCCGATCCAAGCGTCGTCGACGACCTCATTGCAAATCGCAAATCGACCAAAGGCTGATTCGCCGGTATCGAGCCATATGACCAGCGCGCTGCAACGTTGTTTGCAGCGCGTTTTTTGTATCCGCCTGAACAACGCAATGTTGATGCCAGCTTGAAGGCGTTTATACCAACGGGCATAAGTTCTGACTTATGCCCGTTGGTAGCGCGCGTGGGGTTGCCGAGCCGGAGGCGATCTTCCAGATCGACGCGGCCACGCGCAAAGCAAAGAGAATACCGTCGCGCAACCGGCAAAATAGAGAGTCAAAACTTTTGCGCGACGGTATTAGAGAGCTTCCGGAAAAGCATGTCCCCGCGCGAAGGCGGGGATGGGAACCGGTTTTCCGATAAGAAGCACGACCAAACAGTAGCTTAGGGTCCGTCTTTGATTCCATCAAAGTCGGACGGACCCTAGACACGTCGTTGGGTCGACTGCAGGCTGGCACTCTCGTTCCGGTGCGCGTGACCGCGTCGAACTTGACGATCGCCTCCGCCCCACCAACCCCACGCGGTTTGGTATGATGTAACAGCTCAGGCCGACAGCGCCTGATATGGGCTGCCACTCAACGCTGAATTGAGCAAGCGCTCAGCGCCCCGCACGCGCTCCATGATCAGTCCCGACACGTGCCGATCGACGGCCTGCATAAGCTCAGCTGCGCCGCTGACATGCCACATCTGATCGCCCTTGGACCGGTCTGCAAGTTCTCGGGCAACAATGGCATCGCGCGCCGAAATCATCACCACCGTCTTAAAGTGCGGCGCGGCTTCGGCCTTGATTCGCGCCCACAACCGACCCTCGTCTTCCCGTGAACCGATGGTGTCCTTAAAAGTCACGGCGAGAATACCGTTCATCCGCAACCGCTTGGGCAGCGACTGCCAAATGCCAAGCTCGCTCGCCTTCCAGGCCTGCGTCGCCGTCGAGCACCAGATCGCCAAGTGCGATTGGCGGCAGGCATCGGTGGCGCGGTCGCACAAACGCTCATCGCCCGACTGCAGACCTGGCGTATCCACGATCTCAAACGACTCCAACCGCTCCAGCGGCAACCCGGCGTGCAACATCACGGCATCCGACAACAGGTCGGGCGTCAACTGATCGGAAGAAATTTCAACGCGCTCATGATCGCCCGTCTCGATCGCAAGTGTGGATCGGTTGGAGCGGAAGATACGGATCGGCAACCGCGTATTGGCGCAAGCGCTGGTGGGCAGAACGGCATTGCCAAGCAACACATTCACAAGGCTCGATTTACCCGAGTTGAGTTCACCCAGCACGCAGACACGCGGCGCGCGCAACAAGCGTTGGTTGAGGCGGACAGCAAGTCGCCCGATAGACCCGGCGTCGGTAACAGGTGCACGCCGCCCGACGCGCCGCATCGCCGGACCCTCATGAAGATTGGACTGATTAAGACGAGGCATGTTGGTCATGGTCCCTCACATTCCCGGTTCAGTGGCGTCATTGAGCGTATCGATCAGAGCACTCAGTTCGCCGATGTCGGCGACAAGATTGGCGCGCTGGCCAGCGAGTTCGACAGCGCGGCGGCATTGACGGCTCTCGAAGTGGTCCTGTCCCGCGTTCTCGCCACGACGCTGCCAGTCCTCGAATTCCGCAATCAGCTGCTCATTACGACGGCGCACCGTCGCTAAAATGCTCTCGGCAACCGCGCGGGCCTTATCGAGCGTGTGAGCGATGGTCCAGCCGAAGTGCGATTCCGCCTCACGGATCAGCTCGGCAACAATCGGACTGAAATCACCCTCGATGATTGTCTTGAGATTTGCCGCGCGATCCACAGGGTCGGGCCGCGCAGCAAACCAAGCCTTCCACCAGGAGACGCTGAGATCCATCACCACGGTCTGCCGCAAGGGTTGAACCGAGGGGCGATGAACCGCAATCGCGCGCGGCGGCACGTCGAAGTCCGAACCGGCCCCCGGCATCAAGGTTTCAACAGCCTGTCGCAAGATCGGCTGAATTTCCGTTTCGATTTCCGCAAGCTCGGCCGCCAGCTGGCCGCACCAACGCAAATAACAAACCTCGAGTTCCTCGCGCAGCGGCATCACATTGCATACCCAGCGATCCCGGACGTCATCCCGGCGCAGCGAGCGCTCCATGGCCGCCGCCTTCGCATTAGCAAACGCTGTGACAATCACACCGAGTTCAGCGCGCAATGGCGTCACGTTCTTCGTCACGATATCGCCAAGATGGGTTTCAATCTCGTCGAGCACCGCGTGCAAATGAGCCGCGCGCTTATCGAATTCGGCGAGAACTTTGCGCTCCTGCTGAACCTTGTCCTGGAACGCGGCTGTTTCGCTCTGGCGCGCCTGCAAAAGCCCACTCAGCGACTGCAACTCCATGCGCAGCGCCACCTCCTTGCCGCGCGTCAATTCCAACAGGCATGTTGTGACGTGGCTGAGCAGAGCAGCGCTGGTACTCGTTGCAATCATATGATTGAGGGCGGCAGCGACCTTGGGAAACCCTGCTGCAACGTACAGCGCGTGGGCCGCATACGCACGATCATGAGGACTTTCGCCGCCAGCCATGAGGCCTGGATGCACCTCAATTCCGTTGGCTGCCATCAGCGCGGGCGTCAAAAACCGCGCCACGGATCGCGCATCGAGGGCTGGACCCTGTAGCCCGAAATTCGCCCACGCCGCACTTCCGAGCACAACGGGAATTTTGAGAGCAGGAAACTCAGCCTGAAGCCGTTGGGCCACGCGAGCCTGGATGATGGCACCATCATTGACAGGGTCAGCGAGTTGGTCGGCACGATTGATAAAGACGAGGATGCGGTCTTTATGCAGGCCATTGATCAGGCGCAGCATCGAAATGTCGGCGGTCGTCAAAGGCTGCAGCGCCGAAATCACGAAGATAAAGATATCGGGATTTTCCAAGCTTCGGCGGGTGATTTCATCGCGCACGAGGAACGGGTCGTTGGTTCCAGGCGTATCGATCAGGGTGATCGGAAAAGCAAACGGACCCTGCGAGAAAAACAACTCGGCCGTTCGTGTAATGTCGGAATAGCACATCCGCGCAACGCCATGATCGCCGGAACCAGGGTCGTCGCCAGCGCTGATGTAGTCTGTCAGCAGGTCGCGGGTGATGTGATCATATGCGTGGGTTTCACCCAGCAGCGTATCGAACGACGAACCAAGACGACGTTCGGCGCGCGCGCGCATGAGTTCGAATTGAGCCTTCAGCAGATCGGACCGAAACCCCGGGACAAGCTGCTCGGTCAACTGACGCAGCCGTCCAGCACCAGCCGCCAGGTTGCTCCATTCCGTTGCCGAAAACATCGCAAACCGAGCAGCGGGCGACGGCGGCTCGGGCGCATTGCGAAACTGCAGCAAGGTCACGACCGCAGTCCAGGGATTGATGTCAGCGGGCAGCAGACCCGGGCGACCGCACAACGCATTGATGAAAGTACTCTTACCGGCTTTGATCTGGCCGATCACGGCGATGCGGCAGGTGCGGCGCTCCAGCACGCCACAGGCCTGTTCGAGCAAAGGTTGGGATAGGCTGTCGAGCCGGGGCGCGAGTTCGGTGGCCATCGCCAACAGACGGACCCGGATCTGCTCGAGCTTGCCGCCGATGCGATCGTCGTGGGGCGCTCTTGACGAGAGGGGGGCTGCAAACGAGCTGGCGGCGGCAACCGGCGCGACAGTGTCAAATTTCATGCGTCCCCCGCCGCAATCCAGCAGGACAACACGTCGTCGCCACGCGTCACGCACGTGCCGGTTGACGGCGCCGTGTTCACCGGCGACGCCATAGCACTCCAGACCGACTCAACCAACGCAACTGTCATTATTACCACACGCAAGAACTGTTTCTGAATAATCATTCAGAAATGAGGTCTAAATGTGGATGACCGGCCGGTTTATGAACTGCCACGAAGCCGATGAGAAGCGCCATAACCTATTGGAACTATGACAGGAATTGTCAGACCTCAGCGTTTTCCGAGTGCGCTGAGGTAGCGCGCGACGGCTTCCATCTGCGCTTGGTCGAGAGCGGCGGCGACTGAAACCATGACCCGGTTCTGGCGAAGACCGGTTTTGTACAGCGTCAACGCTGTCACGATGTCGGCCTCGCTCATGGCAACGATGCCGGGAATCCCGAGATCTTGGCCATCACGGCGATGACAGGTGAGGCACTCGAACGCTAACCGCTCGCCAGCCTGGACCCCGCGCTCTTGTCCCAAAGCTGACGACCCACTCATCGCCACCATCCCGATCAGCGCGACGGTCGACATCCCAGCAAAGTTCGCCAGTCGCCTCATGCCAGCCCAGAGCGCAGCGTGATTGTAGGGTCCCATAACCTCACTCCACCCAAACTTCGACGCGGCGATTGCGCTGCTGGCTGACCGCCGCCCGATCACATTCGACCGGCAGCAACGGTCCAAAGCCAAACAAGCGCTCGACCGTCAGCCCTTTTTTTTGCAACAGCTCGGCCACGGCAACAGCGCGGGCTTTGGACTGCGCGACATCGGCTATGAAGTTGCCGGTGTTCTCCCAGTAACCCACTAGGGCCAACGTGCGGCGGCCCAACGCCCCACCTTTGACGAACTCAACCAGCCGGTCGAGGTCGGCGATGGCCCGACCATCAAGGTCGTTGCTTCCAGGCTCAAATCGAAACGTCACCGTGACGCGCGCCGCACCTGCGACGAAGGCTGCAACAATATCGAGAAAGCGCGCGCTGGCGTCGGGATACTTGGCCGTCTGCGCGCGATCAAATGTGATTGCGCCCTTGTTCGCAAGACTGGGCGCCAATCCGCCAAGCCCCCGGTCTTGCAATACGCGCTGTGCGGCCGGCGTTTGCACAAACGCCAGAAAGTCTCGCGTCGACCGGGCCGCCGTGCTGGTCGAGTAGAGAAATTGACGGCTCCATAACGGATAGGTTTCGCTTTGAATATTGAACGGAGTTGGCTCAAAAGTCTGGCCGCATCCGTTGGTCAGCGCCAACGCTGCCGTGTTCCCGCGATAGTCGGTGTGCACAAGCCCAACGCTGGCCGGGTCCGCACTAACAAGATCGGCTGTCTCCAGGCTCGTTCCCGTCCGCCGCGCTGACGGAAGGATTTCAAACGGGTCACTCAGAGTGTCCTTGGCGACATCGAGCAGCGTGCTGCCCGCCATGGGAGCCAGGACTTGAATGCGCCGGTTGGGTCCCCCGACTTCGTTCCAGTTTCGGATCCGGCCAGAAAAAATCCCCTCGACTTGCGCGAAGGTCAGCGCCTTCACCGGGTTGCTGGGATGAACCACCACCACCACCGCCGAGGCACCGATGATCGCCTCGTTGCCCAATGCCAACGGATCACCCAAACCGGCCGTTGCCACACGCTGGGCTTCCGCTTTCGTCATCCGCCGTTCGAGCATGGCGATCTGCGCGTTGCCCTTCGCCAGATCGTCAATGCCACTGAGCGTGCCCTTCAACGTCAAAGCCGCACTGAAGGTTTGCCCCGCGCCGAACTGCGCTTGAAATCCGCGTTCGCTGGAACTCCCGCGCTGGGTCCAAATCGGGTTGCTCGCCCCACCGGACTGGGCATATGTTTCGAGCAACGGGCGCACAATCAATTCACCCAGCGTCCTCGAACCGCTGATTGTCAGTGGCTCGCCGGTCAGCTCGACAGCGACCTTGCTTTCGACAGCGCCCGCAGGCACCGCTGCCCCCCCAGACGCAGCCCCGCCGTTGGCCGATTCGATGCGCACCACGATCGCGACGGGCACACGCCGCACGCCGCCTGCTGTTTCAATCTCGTAGATGCCATCCTCAAACCCTGTGATCCGGCCAGCGATTTGCTCATTCGCCGTCGTGGTCATGGTCACAAGGCCGGTGGTGGCGTCAGCTGGACTGGCCATGGCAGGCGCATCACCAACGCCAGACGCACCTCGCATTGTTCGCGCAGCAGGTGCAGGCCGCGGCACACCGCCGACGTCAATGGTTGCGACGGCCCCGACCTCGACGGCGACCTCACCCGCTGGCGTTGTCACCACGTAAACGCCGTCTTCGAACGCCTTGAGTTGGCCCCCAACGACACTGCCGTCGCGGCGCACGATGCGGACATCGTCGGCGAACGCGGGCAAAGCGCCAGCGATGACGGTCATGGTCATGCAGATGGCAGCGGCAAGGTTACCCATGATCAGCCCGCCGTCCCAAGCATATCGGCGGTGATACCCGCATACCACCCGTTGGCCTCTTCGACGTTGGCACGGCGCTCCGCGGTATCGTCCCCCGTCTGGGAGGCATAACGGTCGGTGGCCGAGAACGGGCTGGCGCCGGACCTCCCAATCAGCGGGTAAGCGGCACCCGACTTGATGCAATCATCGGGGGTGACAAACCACCATCCCGCGTCGCGCAACCGCACCGGCCCGCCATCGCGACCGGTGAGCGCCTGGGCCAGGTGAACGGCCAGATGCTTGGCTTGAGTGTTCGCCGCAAAGGCCGACTTAGGCATGTCACCGACAATGGCGCAGTCGCCAATCACATGCACGTCCTTGACCTTCGTCGACATCAACGTTTCGGGCTCGACCGGGCACCAACCCGCATCCGCGCACCCAGCGCGCTGCGCAATGCCGCTCGCCATTTGCGGCGCAATGAGGTTGACCACGCCTCCCCTGAAGCTGATGCCGCAACGGGCGGTGACGCGTTTGCCCCCCACATCGACGGAGCCGATATCGAACGTCGCAGTCTCCGTTGAACCAACGTATTCCAGCACGTCGGCATAATACGTTCTGAAGGCCGCCTTGAAGACGTCCTGCAGCGGAAACGTTCGGTTTGCGTCCAGCACGATCAGCTTGCAGCGCACCTTGCGAGTTTTAAGCGCATGGGCCAGCATGCACACTCGCTCGTAGGCAGCAGCCGGACAGCAAAACGGAACCGTCGGAATGGTCATCACCACGGTGCCGCCGTCCGGCAAAGCGTCCAGTTGCGATTTGAGCAGTGCCGTCTGGTCTGCGCCACGCCATCCATGAGGCATGACCCGCGCGGCAGCGGGCGAATAACCCTCGATGGCGTCGAACCGGAAATCCACACCGGGCGCCAAAATCAAACGATCGTAGGAAACCTTCGTACCATCGAGCAGCGCAACCGATCGGCGCGCCGTATCGACGTCGACGGCGACACCTTGAATGAGCGAGACACCGCTCGCTTTGAGAGCATCGTAGCCATGGGTGATCTGATCGACGCGACGCAGCCCACCGAGGACATGGTTGGAAAACGCCCCCGTCGTGAGCTGACCATTACGTTCAATGAGCGTCACGGCGATGCCCGGCGCGAGGCGGCGCAGATAGGTGGCAACCGTGGTGCCACCCGACCCCGCGCCAATAATGACAACGCGCGCGGACGTCTGCGCGCGCGCAGACCGACCCGCCAGCGACAGCGTAATGGCTGCTGGACCGGCCTGTAGAATGAATGTGCGGCGATCGATCATTGAGCTGTGCGCATCATGAGGTTGGCAGGGTCTCCATCCGTGACGTTGTCCGTCGCCTCGTTTCCCGTTGCAGCTGTCGAGCCTACGCTCGCGCGCCTCTGTATCATCAATTCCGCACCATGATACGCTCCGATGGACCGGCTGAACCGCCCGTCTCCCCGCAGGCGGGGATTTGCATCGAAAAATTCCGGATTTCACGTTGCAGACCTTGGCCAAGGCCTGAGCGCAAAATGAGGATTTGATAGACGACGTTCCGGTCGCCAGCGGGATTGGTGGCAGCACGGCATGATGGAATGCCAGCGCTGTCTGGTTGCACAAAGGCGTTGATTAAGCTGCCAGCGGGGAGGCGAGTTGGATCGACGGCATAGACGACAACCCGAGCCCCATCGTGCCCACCGAATGTTTCAATGGCACCCGCGCCCCGCCCCTTATCGGCATTCGGCGACAGGTTGGAGATATGTCCGGAGGGACCACCAAACCAAGCATTCGGCTCAATCACGTGGAGGTCGAGTCCTCCAGCAGCGCTCGACACTAAAGCAACGCGCAGTAGAGCGCCGTCTGCCGCGAGCACGGCGGGACTCTCGCACGACGCCCCCGAACCGCCCGCCCAGCGAATGATGGCAGTTTCTCCCAGCAAAGGTGCCTTGAGTAGTAGTCGTCCGGTGGGCCCGAACGTGGAACTCAAGGCGACATCGCCCACCGCGATGGGAATCGTTTGACCAGCCCGCGCTGGATCGGTGACCGTGAGCGTCACAACCCCTTTGGCGACCCCGAGTGCAACGTACCCGCAGCCTGCCATCGCTATGCCGTCTGGCCCCTCAGGCAATGGCGGTGAAACGCTCCCCACGGCATCCATGCTGGCGTGAGTTGGTGCCATGGTCGCATTGATCGGTTCGCGATCGCCCCGCATGACGCCCGACCCGCCGTCCTGGAACTGGAATAAGGCCCACGTACCCAGCCCGACGACACCCACGATCAAGGACCCAATCAAAACCAATGGAGCGCGAGCCTTTTTCGGCCTTGCACGGGAGGGACCAGCAGGTCCAGCAGGTCCACGTGGAGCGGTCGTGCCAGCCCCCGCACTGTGAAGCGTTGGTGCCAACGCCGCCTGATCTGGCCCTGCAATGGCCTGGACCTCGTCCCGATCAGCCGCTAACAAAACCGCCGCTTGTGGCAACGTCGGCGGAAGCGCTGGCGGGACAAGATAGGGAACAGGTGCTAACGATGCCCCACGCGAACGATCCCTCAGCCCCGACAGCGACGACAAGCCATCGGCTCCAGGAGCCCTGGTCTTGACCGGTTCAAGCGAGGGACTGTCCCGGCTGGCAATATCGAGTGGCTGTGGGCTGGCGGGTGACTGTGGATTGGAATGAAGCTTGTCGAGGCGCTGCAGCAAATTCACAACGCGCGCGACGTCCTCCGACACTTTCCCATTGGCAGTATCTGGGGCAACGGCCGATCGCGGCACGTCTCCCCCTGCTGGACCGCCCAGCGACGGTCGACCAGAGGCGCGCTCATCGTTCTTGTCGTCCGACTGGCCTGTCATAACGCTACACGATACCTTGCGCTTGTCCCACACGCGGACACTATTGCCACAGACTAGACCCCAATAGGCACACCTTCGTAACACAGATCAGTTAAGGCCCGGGCGCGCGTATACCGCCCGGAGACGGCGATCTTCATTCGCGCACAATTCGCAGTTTGCCGGCCAAAGCCCATCCCCGATCGATCCCCACCTTACGTATCAATGCGGCAGGAAGCTGGCAGTTCACCGCGTCGCTCTCAATTTCGCCATTTGAATTAGGGCATTGGTTAGTCATCTGCGATCAACGCTGAGGTGTGAAGTGACCGAATTGATCACCGTTCGGGGTGTTGCACCCTATTCCACGGTACAAGTCCTTAGACTGACGGCTGCCGCAATCTTGCTCGCAATCGGCCACGGTTTGACAGCGTCATCGTCAGCCGCGCAGCAAGACCCATCGCCTGCACCAACTGGCAACGCCGTGGTCTTGCGTCTCAAGGGCAGCGATTTTATCGTCACGGGACCGGTGACGTCGTTCGATGGCAAGACCTACGTCGTGGAAACCGCAAGATTCGGCATCGTCGACATCGACGCCCAAAAGTTTGATTGCATCGGGCCTCAGTGCCCATCAGCCCCGTATGCCGCAAACGCCGCCGCCCCCCCAAAGCCGGTGGCCGCCAACGCCGCCATCCCACTGCCAATCCCGGTGCCCGTACCCGTCGCCAAACCGTCGCCTGAGGCAACAGCGCAGTCCGCCAGCACACCGGTGCGTATTGATCGCCGCATCGCGATCTCGGGTTCACAGTTCATCGCCCAACGGCTGATGCCCGAACTCATCGAGGCGTTTGCCGCCAGCAGCGGTGCAAGCCTGACACGAGGAGCAACGTCGGCCCAGTCGGCAAAGTTCATACTTGTCACGGCCAACGGCACAGAGACGGTCGAAATCGACGTCAGAGCTGAGGGCAACGATCAAGGCTTTCGCGATCTCGAAAAGGGCGTAACCCAGATTGCCATGGCCACGCGCCCGATTGAGGCCGACGAAGCCACCCGGCTCGCGGCCCTTGGCCTTGGCAATTTCCGTCTGCCCTCCCATGAGCACGTTCTGGCACGCGACGGACTGATGGTCTTCGTCGCTCCGCGCAACCCAGCGGTTGCCTTGTCGATTGAACAGCTCGCGCAAATCCTGGCGGGTAAAATCACCGATTGGTCAGAGGTCAACCTGCCCGCCGGCAACATCAACGTCTACGCTGCCCCTTCCCTCGTCGAAGGACCTGACACGTTGACGGCCCTTCTGCTCGCCCCGCGCGGCCTCCAGCTGACGACACGCCTACAGCGCACCTCGACAAACGCCGAACTCGCCGAGCGCTTAGCGCGCGACCCCGCGGGAATCGGTATTGGCGCCATTGCACAACGCCCAACCACCAAAGCCTTGACCATCGGCACCAGCTGCGGGTTGATCGTGAAGCCCTCGATGTTTGTCGCAAAAACTGAGGAATACCCGCTTGCCCGCACGCTTTATCTCTACACGGCAGGCAACCCATCCGATCCGCAAGCCCGCGCGTTACTGGCGTTTGCCACGTCGACCGTCGCACAACCCATCCTCCGTCGCCTCGATTTCGTCGACCAGGATATCGCCACGTTGTCATTTTCCGACGCGACCGACCGGCTAGCCTACGCCCTCAATGCAGCACCTGAAGACTTCGACCTCCAACTCGCTCGCACCATGATCTCTGAACTGCGCGGCGCCAACCGTCTGTCCCTGACATTCCGTTTCCAGGCCACCACCGACCAGCTGACAGCCAAGTCCATCACCGATATGAACCTTCTGATCGCCCATCTGGCCGCCAAAGAAAATCTAACCAAACGGGCCCTGCTGGTCGGATTTGCCGACGCCAGCGGCACGTTTCCAACCAACCTGCGGCTAACCGAGCGGCGGACGGCCAGTGTCTACCGCACAGTGCTGGCGCTGGCCCAAGGCAAGATTGACCTGACCCGAATTTCAGCCCGGTCATACGGCAAGCTCGCGCCGGTCGCCTGCAACGATAGCATCACCCATCGCGCGCTGAACCGGCGCGTCGAAGTGTGGCTCCAAAACTGAGTGAAACCTGTCACGAAAGCCTGCTAACCCGAACAGCGAGAACGCTGCGATGACGCCCTTTCTATTCGTTTACGGCACGCTGCAGCCCGGTGCGCAAAGCGACCTGGGCGCACGTGAACGAACCAGATTGAAGGCGGACGGCGTTTTCCTGGGACCCGCCCTCGCACAAGGCATCTTACTGGATCTCGGGGGATATCCAGGCATGATGCAGGGGGCGGGTTCCGTTCATGGCGGCATCTATAAGCTCCACGTCCCCGAGAGCGTTTTCGCCTGGCTCGACCTCTATGAAGGGATAAACGGCACCCCCAACGACGAGTACTGTCGCCGCGAAATCGAGGTCACGCGCGAAGGCGGCGCTCAGATATCGGCGTACGCATACCTGATTTTGAAAACGAGTGACGCAATCCCCGCCATCCCCTCTGGACGCTGGAACGCCAGCTCCCTCTAGAGGTCCATCCGGCTCGAATGCTGTCGTTGTCCGCACGCGCTCTCAAAACGCAAGCGGCCCTTCCGCGGGGGGCAGAAGGGCCGCTGCGGCGCACTGGGTAGCGAGGCAAACCTCGCGACACCGGCAGCCGTTCCGTTCTGCTCTAAGCGAGCTTGAAAGGCATATCCTTACCGGCAAATGCCGCATCGAGATTGTCGAGGGCTTCAAACCCCATCTGGTTGCGGGCTTCAATCGCAGCCGATCCCAGATGCGGGAACAAAAACGTGTTGGGCAGATCGTAGTAGCCCTCGTTGATTGCAGGTTCCCCTGCAAAAACGTCTAATCCCGCGTAACCGAGTCGACCGGACTTCAACGCTGCGATCATATCGGCGTCGTTCACAAGATCGCCCCGCGCGGTGTTCACGACAATAGCACCTTTGGGCAACTTCTCGATCACCGCAGTGTTGAAGAAATAGCGTGTTTCTGGAGTCGAAGGGGCGTTGATCGAGAAGAATTCAGACACAGCCAGCAGACTGTCGAGGCTGTCGTGATAGATCGCACCCTTCTCCTTCTCCGGAGGCTGGCGATAAATGTCGTAGTAGTGAATCTCCATATCGAACCCACGTGCGCGCTGCGCCAGCGCCTGGCCAATCTTACCAAACCCGTAGATGCCGAGTTTCTTGCCATCCAGACGTCGGCCCACAAGTTGCAGCGGCGCCCAGCCCGGCCAAGACCGGGTGCGGATCATATGTTCGCCTTCCGACGCGCGCCGTGCCGAACCCAGCAGCAGCAGCATCGCAATCTCGGCTGTGGCAACCGTGACACCATGCGGCGCGTTACCCACCTGAATACCGCGCGCTTTGCACGCCGGAATGTCGATGTGGTCAAAGCCGATTGAGAACGTCGAAATGGCCTTGATCGTGTCGGGCACCCGAGCGACGACGTCGGCGCGAAACTTCTCGTTCAGGGTAATCAAAAGTGCGTCCACCGACTTTGCGGTCTCCAGCACCTCATCCATCCCCATCTGCCGGTCATCGGCATGCTGCACAACCTCATAAGTCGCATGAGCGCGGGCTTCGACGGCATCGGGGAGGCGGCGCGTAATCAGCAGACGCTTTTTCATGAGGAGCAGATTCCTGGACAGCGTTAGACTTTTGGATGAGCGAACGTATTTGCCGCAACCGGCAGTTTGTTGCAAGCCCTGTGTTGCGTGCCCTTTATTACAAGCAACCGTCGCCGTCTGCGCGCAACGACCCATCGCCTAAAACTTTTCCACCGCACCCCAAGACCCGGTTGCAGCGCACGACGTGTCTGACTATGGTGCGCCACACGTCACCGTCGGCTCGATGCCCGGAAAGCGTATTGGGGTGTCGCCAAGTGGTAAGGCAGCGGATTTTGATTCCGCCATTCCGAGGTTCGAATCCTCGCACCCCAGCCATTCCACCAACACGCAATCAACATCATCTCGCGTTTTGATCCGAGGGGATGCGGTCGTGAGACTTGAGGTTCATGGCACCAGCGACCGCCCTCGGCCTGCTTCTGCCCTGCTTCCCTTGGCGACCAGAGTCCACCAAATGAACTGGGTACCTAGTCGCCATGGCATCACGCACCTTCGTCGCCGCTGACAAAATCCATCTTCATGATTGCGGCAAATCACGCCCGATTAATCAAGAATATCAGTAAAACCACCCCCCGATTCGATGCTCCCAAATGTGTGCCCGTCCGGCAACGTCATCGATAATTCATAAATAGCCAATGATTCTGTAACGCGCTGGATATTGGGTGCCCACGAGAGTTGTGTGGGGGCGGATTCAATCCGGTATTGCGTTGAGAGTTTGGCCAGAAAAGAAAAAGCGGCAAGCACGCATTGAGATCATTCCGATGATCGACGTGATGATGTTTCTGCTCGTCTTTTTCGTCCTCCTGAGCATCAATGTCATTCCAGCCCTTGGCCTCAAGATCAAGCCACCGTCGTCGGCTCGCCCCGACCAGATCGTCGACCGCCAACGCGTGACGATCGGCATCGACGCGACCGGCCAGCCCTACATCGACGGTCAACCCGTAAGCCTCGGCGACATTCCAGAAAAGCTCGCCGCCGCAGCAGCGATCGATCCCAACAAGAAACTTGCTGTCGTCATTTCCGGTGACGAGGCGGCGGGGCTGCAAAGCCTCGTCAGCGTGCTCGACGCATTGAAACTCGCAGGTGTCGCGAGCGCGCAAATCGTAACAAGGAATAAGTAAGTGAATGCGCGAGCCAACAGAAATAATCAGCAATATCAGCGCATTGTTGGTAATCTGCGTGGCCTCGGCGCTTGTGCTTTCGCTGCCGGCCAGCCCAGAACAAAAGCCGACGGCGGGCCCCGGATCGGTGGAGTTATCGCTGGAGGCTGCAGCGCCGGAAGTCCCGCCGGAGCCACCCAAGCCAGAACCCGCGGTCGAACCGCCGGCCCCTGTCGCCGAGCCAACGCCGCCGCCCCCCGAGCCCGAGACGCCACCGCCTCAGCCCGAGACTGCGGAGGAACCGCCCAAGCCGGACGAGGAGCCGCCCAAGCCCGTCGAGATGCTGATGGACGAGGATGGCGAGAAATCAAAGCTCCGGCAGCCAGCACTCGTTGCTGTGTCCGAAGAGGTCAAATCGAAATTCCAGTCCTGCCTACGCAAATACATGGTCGGGCTGACTGCGAAGGAATCAAAGAAAGCTGGTCAGCGCGGACCTGTGAGGGTCACGCTTTCCTATGATGACAATAAGCTTTTGGCGCTCGAGATCGTCCAGGGATCGGGATCGCCACTCGTTGACCAGCGGGCGCGCACCAATGCGCTCAATTCAGATTGCGGGAAAGTCGTCAAAACCGGCTCCGTGAGTATCGAGATGAATTATTAGAGTAAAGTAACGAGGGGGTTTTTGTGAATACGCGTATCCTTTTCCTGTCGCTCATGGCGACAACAGCATTTTCAACGGTTGCCGTCGCGCAATCGGCACAGACGCCAGCGGTGGCACCGAATGCCGCAACACCAGCTGTCACACCTGCGCCGCTCGCGCCCGCCAAGCCGGTCGCCGCCGCAACGCCGGCACCAGCCGCTGCCCCCAAAGCAGCACCGGTCGCCAGCCCGCCCAAGCCCGCCGCCAAACCGGTTGATTTCGGTTCGGTGTCAGCGCCCGAGCCGGTGAAACAGACGGTCCCCGTCGCCCAGCCCGGCCTCACCGCCTCGCCAACCGATTTCGCCGCCGCTCAAGATAAAGCCAAGGCCGCCAACGCTCCAACGGGCACAACCTTGGGTGCCGCCGCAACCGCTGCCACCGGCAGCGGTCGTCCAACCTCGCTCGGCGGTGTCACCGGCACCGACGTCGGCGGTGGTTACATGATTAAGGAAGAAGCCAAGAAGACCCGCTCGACCGTCACCCGCGACGCAATCGACAAGCAGTCGCCGACCGCAAACCCCTACCAGTTGATCAACCTCCTGCCAGGTGTCGTGCAATCCAGCACCGATAACACCGGCCTCAACGGCGGCAACATCCGCCTGCGCGGCTTCAACTCCGATCACATCGGCTTCACCATTGAAGGCGCGCCGGTCAACGACTCAGGCAACTACGCCCTCTACCCGCAGGAATACGTCGACGCTGAAAACATCGGCCAGATCTCGATCGCACAGGGTTCACCCGATCTGGACAGCCCGCACGTCGGCGCAACGGGCGGCGTGATCAACCTCTACGCCATCGACCCCTCGAAGCAGGCTGGCGTCTTGGTCGACTATTCGTTCGGCTCAAACGACCTGTCGCGCAGTTTCGTCCGCATCAACTCGGGCCAGGTTGGCAACGTCCGCGCATTCCTGAGCTATTCGCGTCTGGATCAGGACCACTGGGGTGACAACCTCGGCACCGACCGCCGCAACCACATCGACTTCAAGATGGTGGCCGATATCAGCCCCGGCAACACGGTGCGCCTCTCGGCGATCTATAACGACGCCATCAACAACTTTTATCCCAACCCGACGCTGGCTCAGTTCAACACCAACTCGGGCTATCTCTTCAACCAGATCCCACGTGACCGCAACAACTACCAATACCGCATCAACCCATTCAAAAACCTGATCCTCAGCGCGCCGTCGAACTTCACGATCACCGAAAAGCTCAAATTCGACACGGTCCCTTACTACTGGTACGGGTTTGGTAACGGCGGCGGCGTCGCGAGCGCTCCCACCGCTTGGGGCAACCTTCGCGTTACAGTTCCCGCCGGCACCTACTATAACCCCTCGATCACCGAAACCCACCGTCCAGGCGTGATTAACAAATTCACGTTGACCGAAGGCAATCACCAGTTCGTCGCCGGCCATTGGTTCGAATACGCCAACCACAAGCAGACAGGCGGCTTCACGCCGCTCAATGCCGACGGAACAATCTCCGACGTCTGGGGCGATTCTCGCAACATCAGCCCGACGGTCTGCCGCAATATTGCAAACGTCGTCGTGCCCTGCCCAGCCGGTGCCATCCAGAAGCGCGACGTACTGACCACAACCATGACCAACATGTTCTTTGTCGGCGACACCTGGAAGTTCGCACCCAAGTGGTCGGCAGACTTTGGCGTCAAGCACATCGTCTTGAACCGCGAAGTCGAAGACAACATGCCGGGCGCACCAAAGTCCAAGAATACGCTCGACGAGACCGCCACCCTGCCAACCATCGGCGTCAAGTATAAGTGGAACGACGAAAACCAAGTCTTCGCCAGCATCGGTACCTCGTTCCGCTCGGCACCAAACTTCAACCTGACGCCGAACTACTCAAGCTCCAGCACGACCATTCCGGCCGTCAAAATCCCCGAGCCTGAAACCGGCATCACCTACGAAATCGGCCATCGCTACCAGGGCCCGATGTTCGCAACGTCGGTTTCTGGCTTCCTCGGCCGCTACGAAAACTTCCAGCAGAACACCAGCGGCGTCGATCCCAATACCGGCACCCGCATCGGTTCGCAGTTCAACGTGGGCGGTCTGATGAACTACGGGATCAATGCCGAAATCGGCACGGCCCCGATCAACCACTTCCGTCCCTACATCTCGGCTGAATTGCTGCGCACCGAGATGCTCGACAACATCCAAACCCTGACGACGGCCAACACGGTTGATTTCCTCAAGACCAAAGGCAAGACGCTGGTCGGCGCACCTGAGTATCAGGTCGGTCTCGGCCTCGACTACGACAACGGTCACCTGTTCGCCAACGTTGCCTACAAGTACATCGGTGAGCAGTACTCGACCTTCTTGAACGACGAGAAGATCGACGCCTTCGGTCGCCTCGACATGTCGGTTGGTTATCGCTTCAAGGACATCGCCCAGCTCAAGCAGCCTGAAATCAAGCTGAGCCTGTTCAACGTTTTGAACTCGCGCGACCTCACCGGCGTCAGCGGCTTCCAGAACAACGCCAAGGCAACCACGGGCGTAAACGGCGGAACCATCAACGCCTCGGGTACGCCAAGCTATTACCTCGGACAGGACTTCTCGTTCATGGTCACCCTGCGCGCCGGCCTCTAAGCCGGTCCGCCGTCAAGACCTGACACACCATCGCCGACTGCGCGGACCGTATCCACGCAGTCGGCATCACAAGTTGAGGGCCCTCGCTGCGGCCTCTATCTCTGCAAGAGGGACACAATGCACCTGGAAATCGATACGGCCTACTTCCACCACGTCTGCATTATGGCTTTGTACGCATCGATGGTGCTGCTCGCCTTCGTGATCGTCGAACGCTTCATCTACTATGTGCTGCTCAACATGCGCGCCAACCGCGTCAGCACAGTCTTTCACACGCCCACCAAGACCGGCAGCGATATGGTCTGGACCCGGCGCGATTTAATCACCCGCAGCATTGGCGACTATCTCACAGCTCTGCAGGCCCCCGGCATCAGCCGCGCCCGTTTGGAAGACCTTTCGGCAGCGCTCTTCATTACCGTCAACGGCAAAGTGGGCGCCCGCCTGTGGATGCTCGACACCATCGTAACGGCCGCTCCGCTCGTCGGCTTGCTCGGGACCATCCTTGGCATCATGGATACATTCAACGCGCTATCGGCTGGCGGCATCTCCGATCCAGCAGCCGTGAGCCGCGGCATCGGGGCCGCCTTGCTCGCAACAGCGATTGGGATTGGCACGGCATTGTTCGGCCTGCTTGGGCACAACATGCTACACCGTATGGCCGATCACGTGACCGAAGAATTCAAACGCTTGTTGCTGTTGGCCGAGAGCTATGCGGCCGCCCGCGAGCCGTCGGCGGCAAACCGAGTCACCAACATCGGTTCAGCCATTCGAGGCGAAGCCGCCGAATAGGCGTTCAAGGATGGCACGAGACAGCCAATGACCAACGCAGTTACCCGACGGACGGTACTCGGTACATTCGGATCGCTCGCGGGCATGGCAGCCGGCCTTGGCAGCAGCCAAGCCGCCCCAGGCGAGACGCGGGTGCGGTTGCGTCTGCTCGAAACGTCCGACCTGCACATGTTCGTGCTCGATTGGGACTACTATCAATCCCGCATCGACCCAGCCGTCGGTTTGGCCAAAGTCGCGTCCCTGATCGCCACCGCGCGTGCTGAAAGCCCCAACACGCTGCTGTTCGACAATGGCGACTTCCTGCAAGGTACCCCGCTCGCCGATTATGTCGCCCAGCAAAGTCAGCCGACGCCGACTGCACCCCATCCGCTCATGACCATCATGAACGGGTTGCGCTACGACGCCGCCACGCTGGGCAATCACGAGTTCAACTTCGGCGTCCCGTTCCTCGAAGCTACCTTGGCCGGTGCGTCGTTCCCGCTCGTATGCGCCAACGTCACGCGCACCGATGGCGCGCCGTTTCTGCCCGCAACCGTCGTCCTCGACCGTTACGTCAAAGACGAGGCGGGCAACCAGCATCCAATTCGCATCGGCGTGATCGGCTTCGTGCCACCCCAGATCATGGGATGGGACAAGGCCCATCTGACGGGACACCTCCAAGCCGCCGACATCGTGCTGACCGCCAAACAGGCCATCCCCGCTTTGCGCGCCAGGTGCGATGTGCTGGTTGTGCTCTGCCACTCGGGCATTCAGGGCGGCGCCTGGGTCGAGGGGGCGGAGCACTGCGCCCTCCATCTTGCCGCCATCCCCGGCATTGACGTCATCATGACCGGGCATTCGCACAAAGTGTTCCCTGGCCCAGACTACGCCAACATCGACGGCGTAGACGCAGCGACCGGTCGGCTGCACGGCGTCCCAGCGGTGATGCCGGGCTTCTGGGGCAGCCACCTCGGCATCGTCGATCTCGACTTAAAGCGCAGCGACGAGCGCTGGACCGTCGAGGCAGCCAAGGTTGACGTGCGTCCCATTGCCCAGCGCAAGGACGGCAAACTCGAAGCCCTCACGACACGTGACGCCACGATCGCTGCCCTGATCGCTCCCGCGCACGAAGCCACGCTCGCTTGGGTCGAGCAACCCGCAGGGACGCTCGCGGGTCCAGTCCACAGCTACTTTGTATGGGCAGGATATGATCCAGCAACCGCCCTCGTGCACCGAGCCCAACTCTGGTACGCAAAGCCCCTTCTGGCGGGCACCGAATATGCAGACCTGCCGCTGCTATCGGCGGCGGCTCCCTTTCGCGCCGGATACACGCCGGAAAGTTTCATCGACATCCCCGGCGGACAGGTCACGCTGCGCGCGGTTTCCGACCTCTATTACTTCTCCAACAACACCGTCACCGTAATGAAAGTCACCGGCGCGCAAATCGTCGAGTGGCTGGAATCGGCCGTCCGGATTTTTGCCACCGTCGATCCCGCAACGACGGACCCCCAACCGCTCATAGAAAAGCGCGTCCCGTCCTACACCTTCGACACGATCGCGGGGCTGACCTACGCGATCGACGTCACAAAGCCACCGCGCTACGACAACAAAGGCACCCTCAATCCGCAGGCGCGCCGCATCTTCGACCTGCGCTTTGAAGGAAAACCCCTCGCCCTCGACCGTGAGTTCCTTGTCGTCGCCAATAGCTATCGCGCCGACGGCGGCGGCAATGTTGCAGCCCTGCAGGGCGCGAAGGTCGTCCTGCGCGCACCCGACACCAACCGCGACGCAGTTCTGCGATACGTCAAAGCAAACTCACCCGTGGCGGTTCCCGCAGCAGTGCCCTGGACGTTTGCCCCGATCGGCAAAACCCGGTCCGTCTATTTCGACACCAGCAAGCAGGCGCCGCGCAAACTCGCGGACCGGCCCGGGCTCGTACATCTAGGTGACGGCGAGCCCGGCTATGCCCGCATTGGGCTGACACTGGAGTAGACGCGCGCTTCGCTCTATCAGGCAGCTATTGGCCCCGCTTCGGTTTTGATTTGCCCGGAATGCGGCCGTTGAGAATGTCGTCGCCCGACAACGCGGGAGCCGCAGAAAACGACGGTGACAGTGTTGCAAACGGAAACGCGGTCTCAAGCGAGGTCGACTGCTTATTGGGAAGGTCGGGCCAGGACGCGGCTGCCTTGACCTTCTTATCCACGCCAACCGTCATGACTTTGCCGGGCTCTTTCAGCACGCGGCAACGACCCTTGCCCGAACACATCTTCACCGATCCTTCGATGAGCAGCACCCACGTCGCGCCGTTCGGGCGGATGCAGATATCAAACACCGTACCGCGCACGGACAGCGATGCCGTCGGGGTCTTGATGTCGTACGCGGATTTGCTGGCAAGCCCAGTCACGAACCGGAACGTACCCCGCACCAGATTGATGGCAATCGAGCCGCTGGACTTGCCCGGATCGTAGACGAATTTATCGAGCACCATACGTGAGCCGGGTCCTAATGCCAGCTTGGTCTCGTCCTTGAATTTGAGTTCGCCTTGGCTGTTCAAGCCAGTCTCGATCACCTCATCTTGATTGACGGGATCGTCTTTTTGCAGCCGCCGACGCAGATCGCTGACAGCCCCACCAGCCGTCACCTCGTTCTTGACCGCGAGCGTGGCCCCAATCGGCTCGGCGCGCGCGCCAGCCATCGACGCACCCAGCGCCAGTAAAATTAATCCAAAGCGTACCCAACCCATATCAGTGCCCCTTTGCTCGAACGCGTCATCGGGTATGTAGCGCTGCTGGCCCCTCCTATCAAACGCCACTGAAGACCAGAACCGCCGACGACATCCGCTGACTGAGCGCCTTGCGCGTCGACAAAGGGATCCTGGCGATCACAGCCTTGAGGCGTGGCCGGGCAAAGCCGAGGTATCCGCGCGCATAAGCCGAGCCCAGAACGGTCATTGGCACGGCAAAGTCATCCACACGAACAGCCCCGTCCGCCCATTCCTTTTTGTAGCCGTCGCCCGGAGCCATAAGGTCGTAGGTGGCAACACCCTGAACGAGGCTCTGCTCGATCATGTGTTCCAGCAGCAAGATTCCGGCGGCGGCCTTATCGTAGGTGAGGTCGTAGGCCATGACATGAATAGCCATGCGTTCCCTGCAGGCAAAACCGATCTCCACAGCCGCAATGGTGTCATTCACCTCAAGCACAGCAACGCGCATGTTCGTCGAACGCTGCGCATCGCGAGCTGCAGCGTCGAAAAAAGCCAGCGTCCGCGGATCGGCAAGAGCGGGGGAAACTAACCCCTTTTCCTGAAGCCAGATGCGCTTAAGGGCGATGGCGTGTGCGGCAATGCGGGCAGCTTCCGGCCCTTCACTGAGCGTCTTAAACTTCGACGCCCCTTGCTCCTCAAGCCGCCGGGCGAGGCGGCGTCGGTTCTTGCGGGCTTTCGTGGGATAGCGCTCGGCGTATTGGGCAAACGTCGGCGCGCTCGCAAGATCGAGATACGGCGCTTCCAGCTGTTGGGTTGAAATGGCACCCAGCTCAGACATGAGCGCAGCGACCGCCGCATCGGCACGGACCTTGTTCAGACGCGCCACGTCCGGCTTCAGCGTTTTAACAATAAAGCGCCACGCAGCGCGCAGCAGCGCGCCCTGAAACGGGCCATGCTCAATGAGCACGTCGCCGTACTGGCTGACAGGTTCCCCCATCCAAGCCAGCACACGCAATCCAGCACATCGCTCTTGCACGAGCGGCCAAACCATCACCAGCCGACCATCCCGGCGGCCGGTGACAACGGCAAGGCGCACCCGGTGACCGGCCGCTCCCAGAAAATGATTGGCCCAATGCCAATTCCAGTTGAAAGCCTGAAACAGCTGAGCCGAACGGCCCCCCCGCCCAAACAATTCGTTCCAGTCGGCTTCCAGCGCGTCGAACGCCTCACGCGTTGTAACCACAGCCAGCTCAAGGCCACTGACACTGTTCCGGCCCAGGGCCGATGCGTGGTCCACGCCAGTGGGATGACCCAAAATGGAGCTGTCGTGAGTTGCGCGCCAGAACGATTGTCTCAATGTGGTCATTCCGTTGCCCAGCCCCTCGCAATGTGCGCGAAGGAAAGCATAAAATGATCCACAGTTGTCTTAACCCGATCGCTCTAAATGTATGCAATTTCAATCAACGCTAGGCCGATCAGACAAACGGTCACCAACCACAGCATCCCCCGGCCCCGAACCGTTTCCGGGCCTTGCTTCAAAAACAGCATGGAGCCGAGCGTTAATCCGGTCGCAAGGTTGATGACCATCGAACCCGCAAGGCTCAGTCCGTGTCCCAAGCGAACGGACGCGTCCATATAGGTAGCAGCAGCGATTCCGATTAAAACACCGCCGAGCAATCGAGGCCAGAAGGCCGTCGGAGCGCGTGGAAGTCCCATCACTTTTATCGCCGTGAGGGGCACTGCGACGAGGATCAGCCCCGCTGCGAGCTTCGACACAAGTTCGATCCACAAAAGCTGAATCACGCCCACTGTTTCCTTAGCGTCGGTCTCGGGATCGTTATAGGTGCGCTGCCGACAAAAAGTTGGACGAGCGTAGCCTCGCTTACCCCCTCAGTCCGGGGGGCCAAAGGATAAGTCCCCTGGCCTCCTCTCTTCGTCGCTGCGTCAAATCACATCGGCGGCTCAAAGCCCGCTAGCGCCCTAAAACGTATTGGCAGGCGATGCCGACTTGACAGACGAAGCATCGAAGTGGGGGTCTAACAGGCCGCCCGATCCGGCGAATATACCACCATCGTCGGCCTCATTGGGATCGACAAATGCTTTGCCCGGCGCGTAATCGCCAGCGAGATGGCGGCCCAACTCGTCCTTGATGTGCTTGGTCCGCGCGGGCGAACAGTAAGCCTCGTCGGCCGTCGTCGCTCTCATCGTGCCATTAAACGACCCGCCGTAGACCTTATCGAGCTTGGCGAGTTCCGCCACATCGGCACCGGGTTGCCCGCCCTCGGACGCCATAAATGTCCCCTTCAGTCGGGCCGCATCAAAGTGGAACCCGCAACGCTGCGCTTTGGCAGCCGTACGGCTGACCTGCAGCGTGCGCGTCATGGGGTCGTTGCGGGCCTCAGGGGCCGCTTTCACCGCAGCGGCCTGTGCATCCGGCTTGGAGCCAAACAGCGATCCCGTCGTCAGGCTCGGCAGCGGTGAGTTCGCACATCCCCCAGCGCCAAGGCACACAAGAAGCGCCACGCCCCGCATGCGGCTAGCGATAATCGGCCGGAATGTGCTGTGGGTCATCTGATCACCGCTCTGATTCTGTGCCATAGACTGTGCCGAGCGCTCAACAGCGGGTCAATCACCAAACATGGATCGCCCATCACGATTGTTGACGACGCTTAACAGCTTTGCGCTGACCGACGGATCTATAACCGGTCAAACACACGACAGCCGAAAGATTATCTCATCAGTTCCCGCATGGCGGAATCAAGGCCTTCGAGCGTCATCGGATACATGCGCCCCCCCATCAGGTCCCGGACCATGCGCACCGAATGGGTCCAGTCCCAATGCTCGGGCGGCGACGGGTTCAGCCAGACGCAATGCGGGTAGATGTCCGTCACCCGCTTAAGCCAAAGCGCGCCCGGCTCTTCGTTCATATGCTCGACGCTGCCCCCTGCCATCGAGATCTCATAAGGGCTCATGGTGGCATCGCCGACAAACATCACCTTGTAGTCCGGTCCATAGGTGTGCAGAACGTCGAAGGTCGGCGTCCGGGCGGTCCAGCGGCGGGCATTGTCGGTCCACACGAACTCGTACAGACAATTGTGGAAGTAATATTGTTCGAGGTGCTTGAACTCGGCACGCGATGCCGCAAACAGCTCCTGTGCAATCCGCACATGATCATCCATCGATCCGCCGATGTCGAAGAACATCAGCACCTTGACCATGTTCCGCCGCTCAGGCCGCATCTGGATGTCGAGATAGCCTTTGTGGGCCGTCCCGCGGATCGTTTCATCGAGGTCGAGTTCTTCTGCCGCCCCCTTGCGGGCAAACTGGCGCAACCGGCGCAGAGCCACCTTGATATTGCGCGTACCGATCTCCTGGTTTTCGTCGAGATCTTTGAATTCGCGCTTATCCCAAACCTTCACAGCCCGGCGATGGCGGCTTTCCTTCTGGCCGATCCGAATGCCAGCCGGATTATAGCCATAGGCTCCAAACGGCGACGTCCCCCCGGTACCGATCCACTTGTTCCCGCCCTGATGACGGCCCTTCTGCTCTTCGAGCCGCTTTTGCAGCGCCTCCATGATCTTCGACCAGTCACCGAGCGCTTCGATCTTGGCTTTGTCTTCGTCGGACAGGTAAAGCTGGGAGACAGCGCGCAGCCACTCCTCGGGGATTTCGACAGCTTTGCCCTCGCCGCCGACCTGTTCCAGGCCGCGAAAGACATGGGAAAACACCCGATCAAAGCGGTCGAGGTGCCGCTCGTCCTTCACCAGCGTTGCCCGCGAAAGGTAATAAAACGTCTCGACATCGCGCTCGGCGAGATCGGCCTGGAGGGCCTCCATCAAAACGAGGTATTCTTTGAGCGTGACCGGCACCTTGGCCGCACGCAACTCGTGAAAAAACGTATTCAGCATGCTTGGTCCAGCGTCCGCATTTGCACCATCGAGCGACCAGTGTAGCAGAGCGGTTCGCCATGTGGGCAGCGATAGCCAGAACCAAAACCCAAAAACAAAAAACCCAACCTGCGAACGCCGCGCAATGCCCGTCAGACGCCGTCAATTTACGCCATCCGCTCGCATTTTCGAATGCGTGCTGGACAGACCCTGATCGCACTGTTATGCACGCAACTCCCGGGGCCCAAGTGGCCCCGTCGCCGGTCTTAGGCAGTCGGCGTGGTCGGATGGGTGCGTAGCTCAGTTGGTAGAGCAGCTGACTCTTAATCAGCTTGTCGTAGGTTCGATCCCTACCGCACCCACCAATAACTTGCGGCTCGTCAGCCGAAATCTTAGGTCCTCCCGCCGTGAAAACGACGACATGAGCACCATAACGCTGCGCTACCGGACCGTTGACGATATGCGGGTGTGCACCGCGAACCGGTTAATATAGTCAGCCACGTTGTCCGGATCGAAAATAAGTCCATCAAAGAACCCATCTGGCTCGAGCACGAGCCGCCCCGTGGGGGTTCCGACCGGCGTCTGGGTCCGCAGCGCGCCTTCCAGCTTGGCATTCGCAGCTGGCATCGGAACCCCCAGTGGGCTCAATGCCGTCCGATAGATGTCGGGGTGATAGGTGCGCCGGGCAACCATCATCGCATCCCCAGACGCTGCCGTCTGACCCCAGCGCACCATCTGCGAATAAAACCAAAGTGCATGGCTCACCCAAGGAAATGTCACGGCACCCGAGCTGAAAACAAAGCCGTCGTCGCGTAAGACCGGGTCGGATGAATTGCCAATTCTCCGTTGTAAGACCTGAGTCAGCAGCTCCACCGAAAGACCAACATAGTGCGGCTGTGCAAGCAAAGATGCGAGCAGCGGGCGATTCGCGGGCTCGTCGCACCAAATCGCTGCCCGATACAGGGCGCGGATCAGGGCCGCAAGACAGTCGGGCTCGCGCTCCGCCCAATCTCGCCGGACGCCCAGAACTTTTTCTGGTCCCGACCGCCAGATGTTGGCTTTACGCGTCAGGATCAACCCAGCACCACGGCCAACCGCCAGCGTGCCCCACGGTTCGCCAGCACAAAACCCGTCGATCTGACCCGACGCTAAAGCGTCTGGCATCAAAGGAGGCGGCAACACGACGATATCGATGTCGCGATAGGGGGCAAGACCTGCTGCCGCCATCCAATAAGCCATCTCATAAAAATGAGAGGAGAACTGATGCACGACGGCAAAGACTAGGCGTTGGCGACCCGTCCGGGCGCGGGCACGCAGACGAGCCGCTTGCGCCAGACTGTTGGCCGCCGATGCCGGATCGTTGGCGTCGATGGCCCCGATATCCGATAAGGTCCGGGCAAGGTCCAGAGAGATTGCGACGGCATTGCTGCCAAGCCCCAGTTCCATCGGCACGACGACGTCGGTGTTGACCGGTCCTAGCCCCAGATTGATCGCAATCGGCAACGGTGCCAGCATGTGGGCGACATCGAAATGTCCGACCGCGAACTTGTCGCGAATGTTGGCCCAAGACGCCTCGCGCACCAAGCGCAGATCGAGCCCTTCCTGAGCAGCAAACTCCATCTCGCGCGCCACCACCAGCATGGCAGAATCCACGAGCGGAACAAACCCTGCGCTGATGACTCGGCCGTCGTTCGCCTTCATTTGGGGTCCTCGTCGTTGAGAATGCTGAACGACAGCACGAGACTTTCGGCAACCTGTGCAATGCGGCGGTTCTGGTTCATCGCGGTTTTGCGAAGCAACTGATAGGCTTGGTTTTCATCCAACCCCTTCGAGCGCATTAAAATCCCTTTGGCGCGATCAATCGTCTTACGCTCGGCCAACTCGCTCTTGGCGCTTTCGAGTTCCCGCTTCAGCCGGTCGACCGCATTGAACCGACTGACGGCCATATCGAGAATGGGCTTCACCCGCTCCTTTCTCAAACCATCGACAATATAAGCCGAAACGCCAGCGTCGATGGCAGCCTCGGTCAAAGCTGTGTCGGTCGTGTCAACAAACATGGCGACGGGCCGCCGGATCGCGCGCGTCACCTGAAACGCATGTTCCAGCATGTCGCGATCGGGATTTTCCAGATCCAGGATGATCACGTCAGGGTCTGCATCGACCACCCGGCGCATGAGCAGCGACAGATCGTCAACGATGATCACATCGACGCCATCAACGTGTCGCAGGCCCTCCTCAATGATCGCGGCTCGCACATGATTGCGATCGACGACCAGAACGCGGAGCGGTTTGGAATTCATCGTGACCCTATGCCAAACGGGCTCAGCGGCGCACGTCGCCGGGACGCTGCCGCATCACTCTGCCCGAGGCGTAAGGCGTTGCCAAGCCGAACCCATGGCTGGAGGCGAACCGCGTACGGCTCACCTCAATAAGAGCCCAGTCGGGCAACGAGGATCAGTAAACACAACACTCTGTGGTTTCAGCTCTCAAGACCGGTTCAGAGCTTTTCCATGAACGGCGTGGGATCGACAGGCTTACTGCCCTGACGAAGTTCGAAATGCACCTGCGGCTGGTCGACCTGCCCGCTCTTCCCGGCTTTGGCGAGCACCTGACCGCGCTTCACCTTATCGCCGCGCTTGGCCAGCAATTCTTCGTTGTGGGCGTACGCGGTAATCCATCCGTTGTCGTGGCGCACAAGGATCAGGTTGCCATAGCCTTTGAGCTCGCTTCCTGCGTACGCGACCACGCCACTTTCGGCGGCATGAACGTCCGTGCCAAGCGGCACCGACAGATTGACACCGTCGTTGTGCGTGCCGTCGGGCCGTGGACCAAACTGGCCAATGATCTTACCTTTGGCAGGCCAGCGGAGCTTACCGAGTGCAGCCCCCGCCGCACTACCGCCAGACGCGGCCTGGGCACTTTTATCGGCGGGCGTAACCGCGCCAGCCGCTTCAACCGGCGGGGTATCTGCCTTGGCCATATCGATGGCGGCCACTTTCCGGGCGTTGATGACGACGGGCTGGGCCGTCGGCGGCACGATGCGAGCGGCTTCCGATTGTACAATGGCTTGGGGAACCTTCGCAGTGTCACCGCCGCCAGCCGCGACCGAAGCGGCCCCTGTTGCATCGGGTGCCTGCGCGAGCGACGAAGACGACGGCACCTTCAAAAGCGTACCGGGCCGAACCTTGCGGACGTCAGCAATGCCATTAACCTGCTGCAACTCGGCCATCGGCACCTTGAGCTGCAAGGCGAGCGCATAAAGGCTGTCACCCTTCTTCACGGTATACGCGCCATCGTACTTGGCGACCACGGCAGCGGTCGGCGGCGTCAACGGCTGAGCGACCGGCGATCCGGCGGGCACAGCTGTCGCGACCTGCCCGGTGCGCGTCAATGGTCTCTTGTTGGCGTTTTTGCCAACCGGCAGATAAAGCGTCTGCCCCGGCTTGAGGTTCGGCGACGCCAGCCCGTTCACTGACATCAACTCGGCAACGGAGGCATGATAGCGCTTCGACAAACCAAACAACGTATCACCCGGCTTCACCTGGATTGCTTCCCCCCTATCGGAAGCAGGCGAAGTAGAAACCGGCTCGGCGACAGACGACGGCGCAGCAGCAGCTTTGGTGGATTTTCCAGCCATCGAGGGCGATGACGCAGCGAGGCCGGAAGCAGGTGCTGGCTCCGGCAACGCTGCCATCTTGACACCGCCGCCAGCATTGGGCGCGGGCGCCGTATAGCTCTCATTGGTCGAAGGCTGCAGCGATCCGATGCCCGCACTTGAGCGCGACATTGATGCTGAAGGCCGGGTCATCGGCGACGAAGAGTCGGTGAGGGAGAAGCTTGCTGGACTATCGAGGCGGATCACATCCGCGCTACAGCCCGCAACGCACGCACCCGCCAGAATCGGCACCACAAACCCGCGCGCCATACGGACCAAATGCCCGCAGCTAGCGCTGAAAAGTTCAAAATCTACATGCCGCATGACGCACCTCTACTCCCACGCTTATTAACCCTCGATGGGTTAACGGGCCGTTAACGGCCCGTGAGATGTGTTGCCCTGGTGACCTGGCTTTTACTGACAAATGCGGAAAAGCTCAGTGTGGACACTGAAGCCAAATCCGCAATTTGCGAGCCGCCAGACCTTTTGTCTTTGTTGTGTGAGCTAGCCGTAAGAATTGATTGTGATCACCTGACGGCGGAAAAATGCTCGGACCACGGCATTGTGGGCAAACCCGCCCAGCGCTTAATGTCTAGCGCCCTGCAGCACAGTGAGAACAACCCCTGCGGCGGCTTCGCTCGCGGTGCCGGACGGCAATGCCAGTTCGCGCGGCACCCGAGCCAGTTCATCCAGCTGGGCTTGCCGTTCGGGGGTGTCGCGCATCACCTCATCGAGGCTTGCCGCGAGTTTTTCCGGCGTACAGTTTTCCTGCAGGAACTCGGGCACGTGGCGTTCATTCGTGATCAGGTTTGGCAGAACACAGGTCTTCGCCTTGATCAAATGGCGGAACGTCGAAATCACCGCATCGACTTTGTAGGCAACGACCATCGGCGTGCGGGTCATCGCCAGTTCGAGCGTCACCGTACCAGAGGCACACAGCGCGGCTCGCGCAACCTTGAACGCTGCAAATTTCAGTGTCTCGTCATCCCCTTCGATGATGGTTGGCCGTCCAGCTTGCTTTGGCCAAGCGGCAATCTTTTGCTCGATCAACGGGCGCACGTTGGGCATCGCCGGAACGACCACCTGCACGTCAGGACGGCGCTGCATCAGCAATCCCACAGCCTCACCGAAGTCTCCCATCAGACGCTCGACCTCGCTGCGCCGGCTGCCGGGAAGAACGACGAGGATCGGCGCTGCCGGGTCGAGATCATAGCGAGACAGCAGCGGCTGCGGGTCAAGACCCTCGAGCCAGGGCAGACGCTCCAGCAGCGGATGACCGACATAAGTGCAAGGCGGGCCGCCAAGCTCTTTGTGGGCTGCTGGCTCAAACGGCAGCAACGCAAGCAGATGATCCACATAGGGGGCCATTTTACGCGCACGGCCAGGACGCCAAGCCCAGACGGTCGGCGACACATAATTGATAATGGGGATACCCGGTCGGCGTTTGCGGATGCGCTTGGCGATCGGGTGCGTGAACTCGGGTGCATCAATAATCACGACGACATCAGGCTGGGCCGCAATGGCAGCATCCACGGTCTGATAAACGCGAGAAACAAGCATAGGCAACCGCTTCAAGATCGCAACGACCCCCATCACCGCAATGTCGGCCAGAGGAAACTGCGACATGAGCCCTTGGCGCTCCATGAGTTCGCCCCCCACGCCCAAGTATCGCACCCGCCCCGGCAATTGCGCGTTGAGCGCTGCCATCAGCTTTGCCCCAAGCGCATCGCCCGAGTGCTCTCCCGCCACGATGAAAATCGTATAGGCCCGCGCATTGGCGCGAACGATGTGGGGCGCTATGGCCTCAGTAGTCTCGATCTCGCTCATGACAAGCTCTCGTTGGCGGGAAGGGCGGATATCGTAAAACGCAGAAGGAACAAGCCCACATCCTTTGCCGCTCGTACGGCGTCGTCAGCAACCGTCTGCTGACCCATCAGCACAATGCCCGACAGGCACACATCGGCTGCCGTTTGGATCGTGGCCAAATCGAGCAAAACGTCGCCAGCCAAGACGGCAACGCCGACCCTGCGGCGCAGGCGACCGATCCCCCACTGTTGCACGCGTTTAGATCGCCGCACCAGATCGGCAATCTCGCCTCGTGTCTCCAGCCCAAGAATATGGCCACGACTGACCACGCAAGCGCCTCCCCTGGTCAAAGCGGCGATGCTCGACAAGGCAGCAGCCCCCAGCCGGATGTCGGTCAGCGCGGCTTTCCCCGGCGAGGCCCCCGCGAGCGTCTGCACGCGCGCAGTCATCCAACGGCTATCGCCGCGCGGTCGGGCCAACCCATCTCCTTCGGTGAAGCCATATACAAAAACGGATGCAGCTTTAGCGGCTTCAATAAGTTGGGGGCGTTGGGCTGCCAGCGACTGTCCCGCCAAAACGGCAATGCCAGACAGACCAGCCTGCGCGACACGGGTCACGGTTTCTGGACCAATAGCTGGCAAATCGACCCGCATTTCCTGGCCGGGCTTTGGTCGTTTGACGAGCACACCTGTAGGACCGCCGGGCGTCGAGCCGACCTTGGCCTGCGCGACCCGCGCAAGCATCCGGTCCGTCCCTTCCGCTGCTTCAATGGCGTGGATTTCGCCGCCCGAAACAATCACAGCTTGGCCGATATCGTAGGCACCCAGCGCCTTGACCACGCTCGACCCCAGCAGAATGTCGGCAATGTCGGCAGCCGTCGGGCTCGCTTCGGTGAGACGGCCTGCACCAACCGCCAGCGCGGGAACGAGGTCGACAGGACTGACCACGTTGAAACCCTTGGCTTCGAAAAAGCGGACAACGACACGCAGCACGCCATCGTCGCCCCCCGAAAACACCAGCCGCACCACCTGGGGCAGGTTGAGAAACAGCCCAAGGTCCGGGCGCAGCGTCCCCAGATCTGGACGAGAGACGCCGCCGACAATAACGAGATCCCGACACCCTGCCGTGCGAAAGGCGTGCAGAATGCCACCGATCTGACCCAAGCCGATGCGAACGATGGGAAAGGCGTCGAGTTCGCCGCTGGCTGCGCTGTCGATGGCCACAACCTGCACGCGACCGCCGCGCTCGACAATAGCGCGCGCGATCTCGACGGGCAGACTGCCGTTGCCGGCCAGGATGCCGATTGGAGAATGAACAGGGGCTGTCACGGTTCAGGTCACGGCTTTCCAAACGGCAGCGGATACGCGTGATCCTTTACACGGCAGACGGGCCTCTGGGGACAGGAATTCAATTCCCGACCTGCGGCACGAAGCGGGGTGACGTAACCGCCACCAGCGGGGAGCGGACCGCGAGCCTGACACAGCCCTACGCGTTTGCGCCTTGAAGCGGCGAACACAACGCTTTTTTACTCGGAGCCCGGATGAACGCGACGATCTCTTGAACGATCGCATGGTCTTTGAACTGCTGGGCGACGTCGTCGGTGCGCTCCTGCAGCGTACCCTCGTTGGCAAACAGCGCACGATAGGCCCGGCGCATATCGTGAACGTCCGAGTTGGAAAACCCACGGCGTTTGAGGCCGACAATGTTAAGCCCCGACAGATAGGCCCGGTTCCCGAGTGCCATGCCGTAGGGGATCAGGTCGTTATCGAGCCCCGACATACCCCCGACAAACGCATGGGCGCCGATCCGCGCGAACTGGATCACGGCGGCGCCACCCCCCAGGATCACGAAGTCCCCAACCGTGCAATGCCCGGCCAGCAATGCGTTGTTTGAGAAAATCACGTTATTGCCAATGTGACAGTCGTGTCCGACATGTGAATTGGCAAGGAACACGCAACGGTCGCCGATCGACGTCGACATGCCGCCGCCTTCAGTCCCCGGATTGATGGTCACACCTTCTCGGAACGTGCAATCGGACCCGATACTCAAGGTCGACGGCTCGCCGTGGTATTTCAAGTCCTGCGGCTGGTGACCGATCGAGGCAAACGGGAACACTTTTCCGCGCGCACCAATCGTCGTCCGGCCAGCGACCACCGCATGGCTGACGAGTTCCACCCCGTCACCCAAGTCAACATCGTCGCCCACCATGCAGAAGGGCCCGACTTTCACACCCGCGCCGAGCGTCGCCTTTGGCGAGACGATGGACGACGGGTGGATGAAATTTTCAGCCATGCTTGCTCGCAAATGCGCGCGCGTCCGCCGTATCGGCCAACATTGCGCTGACTTCAGCTTCGGTCACGACGTGACCATTCACCTTGGCTTCGCCGAAGAACCGCCAAACCCGGCCGCGGTTACGGATCTTCCTTACGTGATAATGCAATTGATCGCCCGGCACCACTGGTTTGCGGAACTTCGCGTTGTCGATTCCCATAAAGTAGACCAACTCGGCCTTATAGTCTTCCCCAAGGCTGTGGACGCACAGTGCCCCCGCCGTCTGGGCCAGACCTTCGATGATCAACACACCGGGCATAACGGGAAACTGCGGAAAATGCCCCTGGAAGAACGGCTCGTTCATCGTCACGTTCTTCATGCCGACGCAGCTCTCATCACCCAGCATGTCATAAATGCGGTCGACCAGCAGGAAGGGGTAGCGATGGGGCAACAGCTTCATCACGCGCCCGATGTCCGCCGTGCCAAGAGCCCGGGTTGCCGGTGGGGGGGTGTGCTCGTTCATTTGCCTGTTCGCTCCACGTCGAAGTTCGACATTCACTTAATCCTCGTTGCCGCCCGCCGGACCGCCCGATGCATCGCCACGCAACGCGCTGGTTTTTTTACCCAAACGCTTGATGGCGGCAATCTGACGGGCCCATTCGCGGAACGGAACAGCCGGTGTCCCGCCCACGCGCGATCCTGGCGCTATGTCTTCATTGACGTGCGACGATCCGGCGATTTGGACGCCGGCACCGATCTTCACGTGGCCGACAACGCCGGAATGCCCGCCCATCACAACGAAGTCTCCCAACTCAGACGAGCCCGAGATTCCGACCTGACCGACGATCACAGCATGACGACCGATGATGACGTTGTGCCCGATTTGCACGAGATTATCAATTTTTGTGCCTTCACCGATGATTGTATCCTTAAGAGCGCCGCGATCGATGCTCGTATTGGCCCCGATTTCAACGTCGTCTTGGATAATCACGCGGCCAATCTGCGGCACCTTCACATGCCCGCTGGCCCCCATCGCAAAACCGAACCCGTCTTGCCCGATCGACACGCCCGAATGAAGCGTAACGCGATCGCCGATCAGGGCATGAATCACAACGGCGTTCGGGCCGATGTACGTGCCGCGCCCGATATGACACCGGTAACCGACAACAGCACCCGCAGCGATCCGGCTGCCACGGCCAATCACAGCCTCCGGCCCGATGATGGCCCCCGGCTCCACCACCACGCCATCTTCCAAGACAGCCGTTGGATCAATGCGCTCGGAGCCCGTACCGCCAGCCTTCGGCCATTTCGCCTCTGGGTAGAATAGCTGCAGCGCGAGCGCAAACCCGCGATACGGGGCCTTGCTGATCAACGCCACAGTGCCCGCTGGAAGGCGCGACACGAAGTTGGGATGAATAAAACACGCGCCAGCCTGAGCGGTCGCCAGATGGACCAAGTATTTGCGATTATCAACGAAGGTGACATGATCCCGGCCAGCTTCCGTCAGAGGAAGCACATCGCAGACCGCCCGATCGAGATCGGCACCAGCCGGGAGCTCGCTGCCCGTCGCTTTAGCAATCATTGCCAGCGTAAAGGGCCCTGCGCGTTCAAAGAAACCGGGATGCTCCATTGGGTAACGGTCTTTCTGAGTGCAGCGGCAACAGCCGCGCCAGTGCGGGAAACGCGGGTGACATACGATTGACTGAAGAGTTGGTTAGCCCGTCAAGGGCTGATTGCCTAGAGCCCAATGTGCAGGGACCAGCCAATCAGCGCCTTGGAGGCTCTGCCTCCAAACCACCGCCAAAGGCCTGCGGCCCTTGGAACCCCTGATTAAGTGACCGACTGCCTGAAGCGCGGGTCCAGGGACAAGTCCCTGGTCGGGGAGTTTGAGGGGCGGAGAGCCCCTCATCCGCTGGTTCAAGCGACCAAAACAAAACCGGCGCTGCAGGTCATGCAGCGCCGACTTCACGTGATCAATGAGTTAGAACTTCGTCGACGCACCGAACCGGAAGAACTGCTCTTTGTCGAAGTCCTGCTTCATGAGGGCCTTGGCAAAGTCGAGCCGCAACGGACCAACCGGCGAGTTCCAGATCAAGCTGGCACCGACCGAAGCCCGGATGTCAGCAGCATCGCCGAGCAAACACAAAGTCTTATCAGTGATGGCGTTATTGTTCTTGTCAGTTTTGTTGCACGACGCGTTGAGCTTACGAACGTCGTCGGTTGTCCCAAATAACGAACCAGCATCGGCAAACACTGCGCCGCTCATCCCCAACTCATCCGGGATAAGTGGAATTGGGAAGCGAGCTTCAACGTTCGCCGCCCAGTAGCTTTTACCACCCAGAGCGTCATCGGTGTTGAAGTCACGTGGACCATAACCAGACTTGTTAAAGCCACGGATCGTCTCGCCACCGCGGAAGAAAAGGTCGGTCAGAAGAATGTCGTCGCTACCCCAGCCCTCAATGTGACCGCCGGTCAACCGAGCAACCAACGTGATCTTTTCTGTCAGAGGGTAGTAAGCGCGGCCCTCGCCGGTGACGCGGACATACTGCACATCCCCACCGACGCCTGCAAAGTCAGACGCGACTTGGAAGAAGTAGCCACGCGTCGGATTTTTAGGATGGTTGCGTTGGTCGTAAGTCAGCGACGTACCAATGCTAGACGTGAGAGATTCGCCACCGTTACGTTCCCCAGCCTGACGGATGGCGCGCGATGCATTCGGATCGACATCAAAGATGCTGTTCTGAGCCAGCGTGTACGACGTCTGCATCCAGAGATTTTCGCTGATCGGGAAGCCCAAACGGGTTGTTCCACCGGCGGTTTTGTTCTGGAAGCCGGACGACGAGGTCTGGTCGACTTGCTTGTAGAAAAGGTCGAAGCCAGCCGACAAGTTCTGATCGAGGAAACGTGGCTCCGTAAAGCTCAAGTCAACCTGTGCGCGATCCAACGAACCGCCAAGCTTCAAGCGAAGGAACTGTCCGTTACCCAGCAGGTTGCGTTCGGTGACCGACACATCGCCGATGACGCCTTCGCTCGTGGAGTAACCGGCACCGAACGAAAGCTCGCCCGTGGACTGTTCACCAACCTCGACCATGAGGGCGACGCGGTCAGCAGCCGTACCCGGAGTCCGCTTGACTTCGACAGTCTTGAAAAGTCCAAGACCCTGCAGACGCTTCTTAGCGCGGTCGACAAGCAGGGGGTTGTAGGCATCGCCTTCAACCAAGCGGAACTCGCGACGGATCACGAAGTCTTTGGTGCGGGTGTTACCGACAATGTCGATCCGATCGATATAGACGCGAGGGCCTTCATCCACCTGATAGGTGATGGCGATGGTCCGGCTCGCGGCATCAGGCTGAGCACGCGGGCGAACCCGGGCAAACGCATAGCCCTGCTCTGCAACACCGAGCGTCAACTTCTCGACTGTCTTATCCATCAACGAAGCGTTGTAGACGTCGCCAGCAACCGTCAGCATTTCAGCATTGAGCGCGTTGATGCGAACGTTGGGAAGCGCACTCTCGACCGTGACGGCACCGAACTTGTACGGCTGGCCTTCTTCGATGGTGTAGGTGATGTAGAAGCCGGAACCATCCGGGGCGAGGTCAGCATTCCCGGCGATCACGTTGACGTCGGCATAACCATTTTTCAGATAATACTGACGGAGCAACTCACGATCCAAGCTGACGCGGTCGGGATCGTAAATGCTCGTTCCCTTGAGGAAGTCAAACCAGCCGGTTTGAGTCGTCGATACGATGTCACGGAGTTGCGAGTCGGAGAACGCGCGGTTGCCGTTAAAGCTGATGCCTTTAACCTTCGTCGCACCACCCTCGGTGATCTCATACACGACATTGACGCGGTTCTGCTCAAGCTCAATCAGCTTGGGCTGCACAGAGGCTGCAAACCGCCCCTGGCGGCGGTAGACATCCAGAATGCGCTGAACGTCTGACTGAGCTTTCGCACGGGTGAAGACGGTGCGCGGCTTGAGTTGCACTTCGGCTTGAAGCGTCGCAGCGTCGACTTCGCTGTTACCTTCAAAGGCAACTTGATTGATGATCGGGTTCTCGACGACGGCGACGAGGACCGTCGATCCATCGCGGTCAATCTTGACGTCGGAGAACAGCCCGGTTGCAAAGAGGGCTTTAATGGAGCGATCGACTTTACCGGCGTCATAGCCGCTGCCGACAGAAAACTGGAGGTAGGAGCGAACCGTCTCCGGCTCGACCCGGCGATTTCCAGAAACCTTGATATCGCGCACGACTGCGTTCTGAGCCACAGCGACCGTGCTCGCCGTCACTACGCCCAAAAGCGCTGTGGGAGCCGCCACCGTAACACCTGCGCTTGCAGCGCAAATGATCCGCAAAAATGCGATCCGTAACTCTGTCATTCGCGGATCCGCCCTCGTTATTGAAACTCTTCCCTCATGAAGCCGTGTACTCAGGCCTCAAGTTTGGAACCTACGCATACAGCGATTCTAGAACCGCCATCCCCAAACAACGCGTTACTTCCAACACCTGACGTTTAACGATTCAGCAACGGAGGGGGAAGTGGCAAGAATACGTCACCGCCCTAGATTCCATCCGGGATTGAGCGCGTAAAGCGCGACAAACAAAGAGGCCCCGGAGGATGATCCAGGGCCTGGTTAATCAGCTGAACAAGTTCATAATCTTTGCGTACCACCGGCCACGATCATTCCATTGCGCCAGAATCATCAGCGAGGCGACGACGGCTAAGCCAAATTGGAAGCTGAGTTCCTGGGTTCGCTCGCTCAAAGGTCGACCTTTGATGGCTTCGTAAGCATAGAACATAAGGTGTCCACCATCGAGAAGGGGGATAGGGAACAGATTAAGCAGGCCAATACTCACGGAGAGCAGCCCGATGAGTTGTATGGTTGGCCAAAAACCGAAGGTTGCGATTTTGTTGGAGACGTCCATCACGGTTGCAATGCCGCCAATCTTGTCGGCAGACTGCCGTTGCATGAGGACGTCCGCAAAGTAACCCAGAGTTGTGGTGATCACTTGCCAGGTCTGCTCGACCCCCGACCAGAGCGCGCCTAGAATACTTGGATAAACCACGGGGATCTTGCTGCGATCGCCGCCTGGCTCGATGCCGACGATTCCCCGCGTGTCGAATCCACCAAACCCGTCCGGCACGGTTTGGACCTGCGGCGTGACTCTGACCGCAACCGGTGCCCCATCGCGCAGCACGTGGAACGTCAACTCGCGACCGGCAGACTTGGCGATGGCCATCGAAAGCTGATTGAATTCGCCAATGTCCTGGCTGTCGACCCGCTGGACGACATCGCCCGTTTTGAGGCCGGCCAGAACGGCCGCGTAATCTGGGCGCACATCAATTCGAGCCGGACCGCCTGCCTCGCTCCCTTTGAATGGATCGATGCCCGCCAACCCGCGATCAGGTCGACCAGAGCCACCGACTTGCGTTTCTGGCGTCATCTTGACGCTCGCAGCTTTTCCGTCGCGGGTAATGTCGAGCGTCAGTTCCCGCCCCGGAGCCTTCTCGATCGCAGCCATCAAGGCTTTGAAATCGCTGACCGGATTGCCGTCAACCTTGGTCACGACGTCACCCGACTTAAGGCCGGCGATGATCGCCGGGTTCAGCGGCTTAACTTTGATGGTTGCCGGGATCGTCATCACGCCCATGAAATAAGCGGTACCAGCAAACATCAAGATGGCAGAAAGGAAGTTGGCAAGAGGACCCGCTGCAACCACAGCGGCCCGTTGCCAGATCGGTTTGGCATGGAATGACCCACTGCGCTCAGCCTCCGTCATCGTCGCAATTTTATCGCGAGAGGGAACGCTGGCCCCGTTCTCGTCGTCCATGAACTTGACGTAGCCGCCCAGCGGAATCCAGCCGAGCTTCCAGCGCGTCCCCTTACTGTCGGTGAAGCCGACGATTTCGCGGCCAAAACCGATTGAAAACACGGACACGTTGACATTGCACCAACGCGCAACGAGGAAGTGCCCCAACTCGTGAATGAAGACGACAATGACGAGTACGAAAATCCAGGCCATGCGGTAATTTCTCTCTTTAAATCCGTCTTGAAGTCTTGAATTTCCCGACCGTGCAACGCGAGCGCTGAAGTCCGCCGAATCACGTCGCCACCAGGCCCGAGCCGTTGACTATGGTTAATCTCGTGGTAGCAGACAGCAGAGATCGTGCCAACTCCCGACCATGTAAGTCCGCCGCCACCACATCATCAAGTGTCGTTGCTGTAATGATACATCCGCGTTGTTCCGCGAGTTCCAGCGTCGCGGCAACGATCCTCGGAATATCGTAAAATCCGATCTGGCGATCTAGAAACGCGGCCACCGCAATTTCGTTGGCAGCGTTCAGGATCGCGGGCGCAGTCTTGCCCCGCTTCATCGCCTCGCGAGCCAGCCTGAGTGCGGGAAAGCGGATTTCGTCTGGCGCTTCAAAAGTCAGAGAACCACATTTGACCAGGTCCAATCGGGCCGTCGGCGCATGCATGCGGCGCGGCCAGGACAACGACAGCGCGATCGGCGTGCGCATATCGGGGGCAGCAAGCTGAGCCATAACCGATCCATCGGTGTAGGCCACAAGCGCGTGAATGATCGACTGCGGATGGACGACAACGTCAAGCTGCTCGACCGCGACCGGGAACATATGGAAGGCCTCGATCAGTTCGAGGCCCTTGTTCATCAGCGTCGCGCTGTCGATGGTGATTTTGCGGCCCATGGTCCAGTTTGGATGCCGCAGCGCATCTTCCAAGGTACACGCCGCAATCCGTTCCGCAGACCACGTCCGAAACGGGCCGCCGGACGCAGTCAGCGTAATTGTCTCGATGTCGGCTGGGTGGGCGCCCGACAGCGCCTGAAGCACGCCGGAATGCTCGCTGTCGACGGGTAGCAATTCAGCCCCCCAGCGAGCAATCTCGGCAAGGAACACATCCCCGCCCGAAACAAGGCACTCCTTATTGGCGAGCGCAACGCGGCGGCCCTGGCGCGCGGCGGCAAACGTCGGGCGCAACCCAGCCGCACCGACAATCGAGGCCATCACGCAATCTGCAGGCAACGTGGCGGCAGCCTCAATGGCAGCAGGCCCGCTGGCAACCTCGATACCCGTCCCCGAGAGGCAGGCTTTCAACTCGGTATAATGGGCATCGTCACCAATGACAGCGAGCGTAGCGCGGTGCACTTTTGCCAATTCCGCCAGCGCCTTGGCATTGCATTGCGCCGTGACAGCCACAACTTCGAAAGCGTCGGGCGTACGAGCCATAAGGTCAAGTGCGCTAGTGCCGACGGAGCCGGTCGCCCCCAGCACGGTCACGGAGCGGACACGCCCCCCGGTCGAGGGGACCGTTTCAGACGGGGCGGTGCCTGCCGCTCTGTGCTCGCTCATACCCGCCCCCCCTCAACCGCCAATGAGAAGGGTCAGCGCCGGCGCGGTCCCATTCCAAAACACTGCGAAAACAGCTGCCGCCAAAGCAACCGTCACCACCCCATCCATCCGGTCCATCACTCCGCCATGACCCGGAATGAGATGGCTGGCATCTTTCACGCCGAGCACCCGTTTCAAGGCCGATTCAGCAAGGTCACCCATCTGCGCAATTACGCCGAGTGCAAGCCCGATCAGACCCAGCCGAAGCGAAGATGCGCCCGGTATCAGAGCCGCGAATAAGGCGGCCATCACCGCGCTGGAAACGATACCGCCAAAAAATCCTGCCCAGGTCTTGTTTGGCGAAATGGAGGGGCACAGCTTTGCCCCCCCGATCGTGCGACCAAAAACAAACGCCATCGTGTCTGTCGTCCAGACAATGAGGAATAGAAAAATCACAGCAGCAAAGCCGTTGGGCTCGTCATGACGCAACCACACCAACGCAGCTGCTGGGAGCGCCACATAGGAAACGCCAACCGCCGACAGCGCCGGCCGCTGCGTGTAGGACACAGCAAACATCGCGAGCGTACCGGCAACGGCGACAGCAAATGCCAACAGCGGCAGCCCGCCCATGGCTAATCCAATTGCCGCAACAACGGCTGCGCCGTGTAGTGCAAAAGACGCATCCGCTGAGGTCGCGCGCACGAGGTGCCCCCACTCCCAGCACATGACAAGGCTCACGGCGACAATCAACAGCGCGAACGGGATCGGGCCCGCGTAGGCAAGCGCCAGAGCCACGAGAACCATGACGACGCCCGAAACAACGCGCTCCTGCAGATTGCGAGCCGATGCCGCGGTGCCCGGTCCGTGGCCGGTTTTGGGCACCATGTTTTCGGGCATCACTTGGCTCACGCTGAGGACCGTTTGCTCAAGCCACCAAACCGGCGATCGCGCGACCGGAACTCGGCAATCGCCTGTTCGAGAAGATCGCGACCGAATTCTGGCCAATAGGCATCGAGAAAAACAAACTCAGTGTAAGCCAGTTGCCACAACAAGAAGTTGGAAATGCGAAGTTCGCCACTCGTGCGGATCAACAGGTCGGGATCAGGAATCCCAACCGTACCCAACTGGGCACTGAGAGAGGCTTCGTTGATCTCGCAGGGGGCGATTTCGCCCGCCGCCACCTGTTCCGCCAAATGGCGCGCCGCCAGCACAATTTCGTTGCGCGATCCGTAATTGAACGCGATCACCAGCGTCAAGGCCGTATTGAGCGCCGTCAAATCGCACGCTTCGTCAATCAAAGCGAGCAGTTCAAGATCAACGTTGGTCCGCTCACCGATAACGCGAATACGAACATTGTTCTGGTGCAGCTCCGCCAGATCCTGGCGGATGAACCGCTTCATCAGCGACATCAGTTCGTTCACTTCGTCGGCCGGCCGAGACCAGTTCTCAGACGAGAAACTGTAGATCGTCAGATAATCGATTTTGAGGGCCATCGCCGCTTCGACGGTGCGGCGAACCGCTTCGACGCCTTTGCGATGACCCAATGCGCGCGGTAGACCACGTTCAGCAGCCCACCGACCATTGCCATCCATAATGATCGCGACGTGACGAGGCGGCGCCAGCGTCTGGGCCGCAACGACGCAATGTTTCTCGGCTCTGCTTTTGTTATCTGTCACGGACCGGCGATCTCGTCGTTGGGCCGAAGTTGAAGATGGCGTTGCGACCGGCGGCTGCCGCATACGTCACACATACTCCTCAAACCTTTTGAATTTCCGTCTCTTTGGTCGCAAGTGTCGCGTCAACTTCCTTGATCAGCTTATCCGTCAATTCCTGAACCTTGACCGAATTCTTCTTATGATCGTCCTCGCTCATGTGGCCATCTTTCTCCAGCTTCTTGAGCAAGTCCATGCCTTCACGACGGACATTACGAACCGATACTTTGCACTGTTCTGCATATTTGTGCGCAAGTTTAACCAGTTCGTTGCGACGATCCGCCGTCAGCATAGGGATCGGCAGCCGCAATGTCGTGCCATCCATGATGGGATTAAGTCCGAGGTTTGCCTCGCGAATGGCCTTATCCACGGCCTGGACGTTGGTACGGTCCCACACCTGAACGGCGATCATGCGCGATTCCGGCACCGAAACGGTCGCAAGCTGATTGAGAGGCATCCGCGAGCCGTAAACCATTACCTGAACCGGATCGAGCAGGTTTGCACTGGCGCGGCCTGTGCGAAGCCCCTGAAATTCGCGCTTCAACGCTTCCACCGAAGCGCGCATCCGCGCATCCAAGGCTTGAATATCAAACGTCGCCATCACTGATCTCCTACCGTGCCATTTGACGCGGCAGCAGCACGGGACAGCAAGTCCACCCGGCAACCGCGCCTACGCCTGAAACCTGTACCAACGGCAACCCCACGCTCGAACGTGCCTGCGAATCGTCGACCGGTGATACCGTCATATAAGGCTGTCACATACAATAGTGCACGCCACATCGCACGCCACGCCAAAACTGTCAGGCATTAACCGTCCGCGCGAATAACAGTCGCCCGCGCCTCGCCTGTCAAAACCTTCAAAAGGTTGCCCGGTTCGTTGATCGAGAACACAATGACCGGAAGAGCGTTATCACGAGCCAGCGCGATTGCAGCTCCATCCATCACCCTCAGATCGCGAGCCAGCACGTCTGAGTAGCTCAGTGTGTCATAGCGGACGGCGTCCGGACGTATCTTGGGATCGTGTGAATAAACACCATCCACTTGGGTTGCCTTCGCAACCGCATCGCAATTCATTTCAATGGCACGAAGGGTTGCAGCCGTATCGGTCGTGAAAAAAGGATTGCCCGTGCCAGCCCCAAAAATGACCACCCGTCCGCGGCGAATATGATGAAGCGCCTTAGGCCGCACATACGTTTCACACACCGAGGTCATTGGAATCGCCGACAACACACGGGCCGGTGTTCCAATCTTTTCCAGCGCATTCTGAAACGCCAGCGCGTTCATGACGGTCGCAAGCATGCCCATGTAATCAGCCGTGGCGCGGTCCATGCCGGTCGCAGCCGACGAGAGCCCACGGAAAATATTGCCACCTCCGACAACGACGGAAATCTCGGCACCTGCTGCCACCGCTTCGGCAACATCGCGCGCCAGGCGGTCGACAACGCCCATGTCGATGCCATAGCCAGCCCCTCCCATCAGGGCCTCGCCCGACAGTTTGAGCAACAATCGCTTATATTTGAGTGGCGAATTTGACGACATCACAGGCCAACTCCATGCAAGAACGGTCGGCCCTTGCGAGGCCGACCGTGCAGACGTAAGCAAAATCAGAGGATTCGACTAGTGGCCCGTCGCGCCTAAATCGCTGTGCTATCCGGAACCGTTGACGATTTAGGCGCGACATAAGGGCCACTATAGAAATCATAGACTTCGTGTGGCGTTCACCGCGCCTGAATTGACACCAACCTCGCCGCACCCACCAGTCAATTAAGGCGCGACGCCACACGAGTGCGAAGGGGCGCGACATGCACGCCAATTCGCCGGTATCGACCTATCCCAAAGGCTTAACCCTTCGCCATGGAGGCGACTTCGGCACTGAAATCATCCTTCGGCTTCTCGATGCCTTCTCCGAGCGCAAAGCGAACGAAGCCGGTCAATTTGATGGGGGCACCGGCGACTTTCTCAGCTTCCTTGACGGCCTGAGTGACCGACTTGCTGTCGTCCATGACAAACGACTGGTCGAGCAGGCAGTTTTCTTTGGCGTAGGTTTTCATTGAGCTTTCGGCGATCTTTTCCAGAACCTGGGGCGGCTTGCCCTGGTTCTTGTCCATGATGATCGCTTTCTCGCGGTCGAGAACGTCCTTCGACACGGCGGCGAGGTCGAGAGCGACGGGATTGCGCGCAGCGACATGCATCGCAATCTGTCGTCCGAGTTCAACCAAAGCGGTCTTATCGCCCTTGCTTTCCAGCCCGACCAGCACCCCAATCTTGCCAAGACCATCGGCGATCTTGTTGTGGACGTAAGCTGCAACCACACCGTCCGAGACCGACACGACGGCCGAGCGGCGCAGGTTCATGTTTTCGCCGATCGTGGCGATCATTTCCTTGACCTGCTCATCGACCGTGATGGACTTGCCGGGGAACGGCATCGCCGCAATCTTGGCAACGTCGCCGTCGGCTGCAGTAGCGATGCTGGTGACCTTGCGGACCATGTCCTGGAACTGGTCGTTGCGCGCGACGAAGTCCGTCTCGGAGTTGATTTCAACGACGACACCCGACGCGCCTTCCGTCAGGACGCCGACCAGGCCTTCAGCCGCCACCCGGCCCGACTTGCTGCCAGCCTTTGCGAGGCCTTTTTTGCGCAGCCAGTCGACAGCCTCTTCAATATTGCCATTCGTCTCGGCGAGTGCCTTTTTACAATCCATCATGCCTGCGCTGGTCATATCGCGCAGTTCCTTGACCAATGTCGCGGAAATCGTCGTCATGGGAATCTCTTCCATTGGCTGGCCTCATGCCTTGCGTTCAAGGCGTGAAGCATCAGGGTTTGAGCGTTGCGTGATCTGATGCCGCAGATGTTAAACTGTCATTGCGACAAAAAACGCCTCCCCCACCAAAATAAGGCGACGACCGCCAAAATACTGGTGAAGGAGGCGTGACGGCGTCGTCTTAGACAACCTTGGCGTCGACGAGCTTCTTCGCCTGGGGAACCCATTCTTCCTTGGCAATCTGCCCCTTCAGCTTGAGCTGACGATCGAGAGCCTGGACCTGATCGGCATCCAGATCGGCAATCTGCCAGAAGTGGAACACGCCAGCATCGTTGAGGCGCAGTTCCAGCTTGGGCGAGATCGTGGTGATGCGCTTGAGATCGTCGGCTTCGCCGCGAGCGGCATCGATGCCCTTGAACGTTGGGCGGGCAGCGCCCGAGAGGTCTTCGCCGATTGGATTTTCCATCGCGCCGATGTCGACACCGCTGCCCTGCTGCGAACGGGCAAGCCCGTCGATGGCGGCGCGGGCGACGAGGTCGCAATACAGCGTAATGGCGCGACCGGCGTCGTCATTACCTGGGATCGGGAAGTCGATGCCGTCGGGATCGCAGTTGGTATCGACGATGGCGACGATGGGGATGCCGAGCTTGCGAGCTTCCTGGATCGCGATCGATTCCTTGTTGGTGTCGATGACGAACAGAAGGTCGGGGGTGCCGCCCATGTCCTTGATGCCGCCGAGCGACTGGTTCAGCTTGTCGCGCTCGCGCTGGATTTGCAGGACTTCTTTCTTGGGGCGGCCCTGGGGGTCGGCCAGGATGTCATCCAACTGACGGAGGCGGCGGATCGAAGCCGAGATGGTCTTCCAGTTGGTCAGCGTGCCGCCGAGCCAGCGGTGGTTCATGTAATACTGGGCCGAGCGCTTGGCGGCTTCGGCGATAGAATCGGAGGCGGCGCGCTTGGTTGCGACGAACAGGACGCGGCCGCCGTTGGCGACGGTGTCGGAGACTTTCGTCAGCGCCTGATGGAGCATCGGCGTGGTCTGCGTCAGGTCGACGATGTGGATGTTATTGCGGGCGCCGTAGATGAACGGGGCCATCTTGGGGTTCCAGCGGTGCGACTGGTGACCGAAGTGAACGCCAGCTTCCAGGAGCTGACGCATATTGAAGGCGGGAACTGCCATCGGGTCGGATATCCTTTTCCGGTTGATCCTCCGTGACCCGTAAGAAGGCTGTTTTCGATTGGGGCCGGGATGGCCACCAAAACGGAAAAAGCCCACCGGAGCGGGCGTCCGGGATCTATCCGGTCGTCCACAGTGGGTCACGTGCGTGATGTTGCGTGGTGTAGGGGAAGTGTGCGGGGGCGTCAAGGGTGGGGATGCGGATCAACCGAGCGGCGCGTTTGCAGTGCGCTTAATGAAACTGTCCCCTTTATTGCGCGTTGCGCGGGGTGAGCTTAGCCTGCCCGTATGACGGTCGTCCTGCGAAAAAAACCGGTCCGCCTCCGGCGGAATGAGAAAGTGCTGCGGCCTAGTCTGATGGAGTAATCAGGAGGTAAGGATGTAATGAAGTTAAGAGGTTAGAGCGTTCTGGCAAGACGGAACCCGATGAAGTAGTTGCGGTTGACGGGTAGGAGGTTGTAGCGATAGGCCGAGCGGAGGAAGTCGGGATCGATGTCCCAGCCCGGCAGCAGTATTCCCATTCGGCCTCAGACGGCAGCCGATAGGTCTTCGTCGTCACCTTCGACAGCCAGGCGCTATAGGCCTTGGCATCATCCCATGAGACGTCGATCGCCGGTTGCTTGCCACGGCCCCAGCCGTAGTCATTGGCCTTGCGCGGCGCGATGCCGGAGTGCCGTTGCCAATCCGAATGCGCCTGCGCGGCGTCCCACTCGTCGAAGGTCAACGTGAACCGTCCGATGGCGAAGGGTACCGCAACAGCACCGCCCGCCGGAACGACGACCATCTCGGGGCCAGTCTCTATGTCCTTGAACCACTCCGTCTGGCCGTTGCCCGGGACGAACATGCCGCCGCCTGGATCGGGTACTACGCCATGAAGGTACAGCGTCGAAACAAAAACGCGGTCGTCCCCTCTCCCCGTTGACTGCACTTCAACGGGGAGAGGGGGAAGTGGCGCTGCCATCGCTTGCTTCAATCGGAACCGCGCCACTGGCGCGTGCGCGCCTTGCGGGAACTCATCGAGATAAAACTGGTAGGCATCGGTCGTGGCAGCCTTCTCCACTTCGGCGAACAGTCGCTTGTCGGCATCGGTACCGGTCACAGGCATTGTGATGGACGGAGGTGGTGTAGTTCCCCGGGATCGTGGGACGCCGAGTTGGTCGAGTGCACCGACTATGGCGCGGATATTGTCGAGACCGACGCTGTGGATGAGATCAAGCGGCTTAGGGATGCCCGCAACCACCCCAGGATCAGCGGTATGAGTATTGACCAGCTTGTCCTGCCGGTCGCCGTGACTCGCCTCGGACCGGACCCATTTCGAGCGCAACGATTCCGGACTCCAGATCACGATTACGGCCTTGGCCGCGTCAAGCTGGCGGTCGATCGCGGCACCAAACGAGCCGGTCGGCAAAAGCGATGTATCCCACCACACATCATAGCCGAGATCGATTAACTCGGACGCAAGCTCGGATGCCTCAACACTCCGCGCCTTCGAATATGAAATAAAAATATCGGCCATTGTCTTGTCGCGCGCCCCTCATTCCTGCCGCATGACCTTACAGGCCACCTCGCGATGCGGATAGCGGGTAGCGGATAGATGTCTTGCATCCGCCGCCTTTTCGCGCACCGGGTTTTCCGCAGCGCGCAACCGACGCTGATCCGTGCTATGATCCGCCAGCGGCAATGACCCAAGCAAGAGCCATGAACGAGATATCCAGGACAGCGACGCCGACGGCGACCAAACCGGTGCCGACCACCATGCCGGTCCGCGCGCTGCAGCTTGGCGAGCGCATCGACCTCAAAGGGCTTGAGCGCGAAGATGCGTTCTCGTCGGACCCTTTGGCGTTCCGCACACAGAGCGGCGGATCGGTCATGATCTTCAAATCCGGGGCTGCCGTCTTTATTGGGCTGAACCCGATTGAAGAGGAAGACCTCATCCGGGGCTTGGGCGAGCGGATCGTATCGCCACTCTCAGAGCGTGAAATCGAAACCGCGCAGCTGGTCATCAAACCCGGCGATGACGAATTACTCTCGTCGTCCGGCGCGATCCAGCTGAAAAATGCCGAATCGAACCGGCTGTTGCTGGTCGCCGAAGTCCTCGCCGTTTCGGTGGCGCTCGCCTATGACGAACGCCGGATTGCCAAGGCGTTCGAGCGCATTACGCCGATTGCCGATAGCTTGGCACGCAGAGAGCTACCATCCGCACCACAGGCCGAACTGCTGGAGCAAATCGGCGAAGCATTGCTCATTCAACAGCGGATGGCCTCCCGGGTGGATTTGGACGAGAAACCCGACGTACTGTGGGATCATCCCGAACTGGAGCGGTTTTGGGCCAAACTCGTCGACGAATACGACCTGCCGCAGCGCGCCCGCGCCATCGACCGCAAGCTGGTCGTCATCCGCGAAACCGCCGACACCATCGTCGATCTGATTTCCACCCGAACCAGTCACCGGCTGGAATGGTACATCATCTTCCTGATTTCGCTCGAAATCGCACTCAGCATGTGGGACCGGTTTTTCAAGGCATAAGCGCGAGGACGACGTTTCCCGTCAGCGCATGACGTAGTGGATCACGTAGTTGAGATCGTTCGGGCTCACATCGACCGGCGGGGCAGGAAACTTGAGTACCTTGATGGCATTGAGTGCGATCTGATCGAGTAAGGGATCGCCGCTCGTCTGAACAACTTTCAGCGCAGCAATTTCCCCGCCCCGCGTCAACACAAACTGCACGTAAACCTCGCCCCTGCTGAGATAGAGTTGCGGTTTGTTCTTGGCGACCACCGCCAAAACCGCTTTGACGTAGGCGCTCTGCTTGCCCTCGGGTGCTGCGCCCGCAATGCGTGAAGCCTGCGCACTGCGCACCGGTTGCGTTTTACGACGTTGCCGTTCGGCTTGCGCCTCATCGATAGCCTTTGCGTAATCGGCCATCGAGACATCGAAATCGTCGACGGTCAGCGGCTTTTCGGCAGGCTTTTCAGCCTTTAGTTCCGGCTTCTTTTCGGCTTCGGCCTGTTTTTCCTCAGGCTCGGGCGGCCCAGGCGGTGCTGCCTCTTTCGGCTCGACCGGCGGCGGTGGCGCGGCCGGGGCCGTCTCGCCGTCCTGAGACACCTTCGAGCGCGACGCCCCGTCGGGGGCTTCAACCAACTCAACTGTAATGGTCTCGGACTTTTCGACCTGCCCGCGCTTCTCGTCCTCAGTCGACGCGTTTTGTTCAACGGGAACGCCACTGAAGCGCATGGTCGCCACCACACTCGAAAGTGCCATACCAAGCACCAGAAGCGCTGCGATCAGCAACGTGCGGTCCCGGTACAGTAGCGGCTGAGTGGTGCGCTCGCCCACCGTCAGCTGCGCAAAAATATGCGGCAACGGAGCGCCGACCTTCGGCGAAACCACCGCGTCATCGCGCGTGGCATCAAGCTCATCCAAGGGCGTTGCCACCCTCGAAACAGAATCAGGCAACGCGAGCGACGCAGCCGATCCAGTCTCGTCCAAAGCAGCTGCAGCCGTCGCACCGACCAGAACATCGCGCGCAGCCACCATCTCGGGCTCTGCATCACGCAAAGCGTTGGCCGGCACAGACGGGCCAACTCGCGCAGAGGCCGATTTAGCCAAGCGGGCACGCAGCGCTTGATCGCCCCGGCGCAGCACTTTGGTCAAATCCTGCCGGATCGCCGGTCCTCCCGTCGTGCGTGTCTTTGCAACGCAACTTAACTCACGCTGGACTAGGACGCGACCTCGACAGCGCGCATTCACCCAACCCAACGGTCAGCAGCCGATGGTCAGGCGATGTAGCGGCGATGAAACCGGCGCGGCAGCCGTGTCAGCACCTCATATCCGATTGTGCCCTGCCACGCGCCGACCTGCTCATAACTCAAACCAGGGCCGATCAGGTCCACGAAATCCCCGCGTTGTGGGGCGTTTTCCCCCAATTTCGTCACATCAAGCGTAATCAGGTCCATGGAAATCCGACCGACAATAGGAGCGCTCCGGCCCTTGAACCCAGCCTGGCCGCCTACAACCGTCGTTGTTGCACTCGCAGCGCGGGCGTAGCCATCCGCATACCCCGCTGCAATCGTTGCAATGCGCACGTGGTCGGTCGCGCGCCATGTGGCCGCGTAACCGACTGTCTCACCCGGGGCGACATCGCGAACCTGCAACACACGCGCTTGAACGCGAACGGCGGGCTTAACGGGCGCAGCAAGCCCTTTCGTCGGCTGCCCGCCGTAAAGTGCATATCCAGGGCGCACAAGATCGAAGCAATAGTCAGCCCCCAACATCAGGCCGTCCGACGCTGCAAGGCTCGCCGGTGCCGACGGCAGTGCCGCGCGCAATTGCTCGAACGCCAACAATTGCTGGGCATTCATGGGATTGTCCGGCACATCGGCGCATGCCAGATGGCTCATCACCAGCGAAACGCCGATGCGGTTGAACAACGAGGCATCGGCGGCAAGGGTCGAGACATCGGCGGGGCTAAGTCCTAACCGGTTGAGGCCGGTATCAATATGAATCGCCGCCGCCATGACCCGGTCGCGGGCATCGCAAAGTGCAGCCCATTCAAAGCAATCGTCCAGTGACGCCAGCGCCGGTCGTGCGCCGATATCGGCAAGGCGCGGGCCCCCGCCTCCCATCAATCCATCGAGCACATAAATCACAGCATCAGCAGCCAGCATGCGGACCTGCTCAGCCTCATCGGGCGTCGCGACAAAAAACGTCCGGCAACCCGCTTGCAGGAGGGCTGGCACCACCCGGTCAGCACCCAGACCGTAAGCGTCCGCCTTGACGACGGCGGCGCATTCGGCGGGCGCCGACAATGCCGCAAGCGCGCGCCAGTTCGCGGCCACCTGATGCAGGTCAACCGTAATAAGGCCAGGCAGACCGTTGAGAGTTCCCGTGGTGGGCATGCAGTTCATCCCAAATTCGATTGCCGACACTTGCTTGCCTTTCGTCATCGCCGCACACGCCGCGACCGTGACGTTGGTTGAAGGGCCGCATGAGGCCGCTCATATCTTCGCGTTCTTTTTCAGATTGCAGGTAGCACAGAGCAGTTGAAGGTTCGACCAGACGGTCAGCCCGCCCCGGCTGTAGGGGATGATGTGGTCGCCATGGAGGCGGCGCAGTTCAGCGGGCCGACTAAACAAACGCTCACATCCGGGACAGCGCACACCGCCCAGCGAGGGGCATCGACTGACGCGGATCGCTGCATCCCGCCAACTGGGCGGAAAATGGCGCTGGCGCGGATCGGCCCGCTCCAGAAAAGCTGGAAGATCACCGGTCACGTGCCCCCCAGCCTCTTAAAAATGAGGGTTCCAAGGGCCTTAGGCCTTTGGCGGAGGATTGGAGGCAGCGCCTCCAAAAGCCACACTGACGAGCCAACGATTGGAACACCTTCGCCCATCACTCAGCAATCCGGGCCGCGATCTGGCTGGCCGCCTCCAACTGCGCGCGATGGCCTTTCGCGCCGTCCCAACGGCGGCTTTGCGGCCATTCGATGCCAAGCTGGCTCGCCGTTTCAACCGGCCGTCGAATGAATTCGACAGCCTTTGTCCATTGCTGCGGGCTCATCCCAGCAGCGTTCAGCCCGGCACGATAGGCACCCCCGATCAAAGACGCGATGGTGCGGTGCTTGCGCACGTCGAGGCTCGGGCCGTTCGCGCCGAGGTGCGCGATCCAATCCGCAAAATGGGGGAACACAACCGCCCGCAAGTCCGCAATCGTGAACAGGATCGTCGGCTGGCTGGGATTGCGGTCCTGATAATTGAGCTGAGCGCAATACACGTCCATGGCTTCGTCGATGCCCTGACTGAACCGGACATTGAGCTTGGCCAGCGCATCGCGGTTTTGAATGATTGCATCCAGTTCCGCGTACTGCGCCGCCATCAAGCTCCACAGGAACATCTCAGATGCCGTCTGGCCGCGCGCAAGTTCCTTGTCTTCCCAAAGGTCTTTCCAGGCCTCCTGGGCCGGGGTGTTTTCCCACGGGTAAGTCAAACCATAGTTGCGCGCCGCACTCAGAATGAAACGCTGCGACGCCTCGCGATGACCATCATAAATGCCAGCCAACCGCACGAAGGCGAGCGAGGGCGCATGTTCACCCCAATAGGCCAAGCGAATATCCTGGCCCGACAGCGGCGTCCCGCCCTGGTTGATGCGGCGAAACACTTCCAGCCGCATGTTTTCCAGATCGCGCAGTTTGATGACCGTCAGCCGGTATTTCAGGAACGCAGCTTTATAAACGGCGGGCAATTCATCGAAAGTTTTGCCAGCATAGTGCAAGCTGTTTGGCGAGATATAATTGGCCTCGGCACTCGGCACGAGGCGGAACGTGTTGCGGTAGAACTGGCCGAGTGTCGTCAACCGCTGCTGGCCATCAATGACCTGATTGCGCTCGACCCCGTCGCGGTCCAACCCCACTTCAAAAAAGAAAGCGGGGACCGAGAGGTTATTGATAACGCTCTCGACGAGCAGCGATTTGGTCGTCGCATCCCATTGGTCGCTGTCGCGCTGGTAGTCGGGGATCTGGACAGTGCCCGCCTCCAACTCCTCCAGCACGACCTTGACGTTGGTCGACTCAGACGTGCTGGATTCGCGGATCAGCGGCTTGATTTCAGGTATATCGCTCATGGAGGCGCTTATAGCGGGAGCCACGCGATTCGTCGCGCGTTCTCAGCCGACAGCGTCCGGCACCCAGAGATTGTCGAGCGGGAAGGTGTGGGCTTCAAACGGCGGCTGGCAGACGGGTACGGCGTCTTTTAAGGCCGCGAGCAACAGCCATTTGCCCCCGGTGAGTTCCATGACCTCCAGCGTTTTGGCAATCGGATCGACATACCAGCAATGGCGCACGCCAAACTCCGCGTAGACCGCCAGCTTGTCGGTGCGATCAATGGCCTGCGTTGACGGCGACAGGATTTCGGCCAGCCAATCGGGCGGTGTTTCGATGAAGGCCGTGTCCGGAAACGGCGTCAAGCGCTCGATCTTCCACCCAGCGATATCGGGAACGACGACGTGGGGTCCAAGGTGGAGTTCTGGTTCATCGAGTATGATCCAACCGCCCGGACCGCCACGTCCACGACCGAAGGGTGGATTGACTTCGGCCCCGAGCTCGCTTGAAGCCCGCGAATGACGTGGAGCCGGTCGCGGCTGGGCATGCAGAACCCCATAAAGGATTTGCCCGGTAACGTGAGGCGGAAGCGCCTCAAGATCGGCGTAGGTCGCGTCCCGATGTTTCGGTAATGGGTTCATGCGGCCATCTTGCCGGAAGACGCGCAAAAAGTGAAGCGCGAGGGCGACGCAACCTCTCGCTCCGGCCCGCGCGCCCCACCCCGCGCCCGTGTTCGTCTATTCAAGCCGTTCCGGCATGTACGCATCCTTGGCCAGATTGGAAAACCGCGTAAACTGGTTTTCGAAGGCGAGCTGGACCGCCCCGACGGGGCCGTGGCGCTGCTTGCCGATGATGACTTCGGCTTTGCCCGAGACCATCATCATCTTCTGCTGCCACTCTTGGAATTCCGCCGTCCCTTCCTGTGGCTTAAGGCGTTCGACGTAGTACTCCTCGCGGAACACGAACATCACCACGTCGGCATCCTGCTCAATCGAGCCCGATTCACGCAAGTCAGACAGCTGCGGCCGCTTGTCTTCGCGCTGCTCGACCTGACGAGACAGCTGCGACAGCGCAATGATCGGGCACTGAAGTTCTTTAGCGAGCGCCTTCAGCCCGGTTGTAATTTCGGTGACTTCCTGCACCCGGCCCTCACCCGTTCGCTTGGACCCGCTGACGAGTTGCAGGTAGTCGATGATCAGGCAGCCCAGCCCCCGCTGGCGCTTGAGTTTACGCGCCCGCGCCGCAAGCTGGGCAATCGAGATACCACCGGTCTGGTCGATGTAAAGCGGTATTTCGCTCATATCGCGGCTGACCTGAACCAGCTTGCGGAACTGGTCCTCATCAATCATGCCGCGGCGGATTTTCTCAGACCCTACTTCAGCTTGCTCGGATAGAATACGAGCGGCCAACTGTTCCGCCGACATTTCCAGCGAGAAGAACCCTACCACAGCCCCATCGAGCACTTTCGTCGTGCCGTCGGGTTGCAGCTCCGCTTTATAGTTCTTGGCAATGTTGAAGGCGATGTTGGTGGCCAGCGCCGTCTTCCCCATCGACGGTCGGCCCGCCAGAACGATCAAGTCCGACGCCTGCAGCCCGCCCATCTTGTTGTCGAGGTCTGACAGACCTGTCGAGATGCCCGATAGCCCACCCGCCCGCTGATACGCGGCATTGGCCATTTCAATGGCATTTGTGAGAGCCGTGCCAAACGTGAGAAACCCCTGGCCGTATTTTCCTTTTTCAGCCAGAGCGTAAAGCGCGCCCTCGGCTTCTTGAATTTGCTCCTCGGGCGATGAATCGACCGGACTGTCAAAGGCGACATTGACCAGGTCTTCCCCAATCGTGATCAACGTGCGGCGAATGGCCAGATCATAAACCGTCCGCCCATAGTCATGGGCATTGATGATCGTCGTCGCGTTCGCAGCCAGACGGCCCAGATACTGGGGCACGGTCAGGTGCTCGTTGATCGCCTCCGCGTTGTCGAAGAACGTTTTCAACGTGACGGGCGTTGCCTGTTTGCCGGCCTGAATGAGCTTTGCCATCGTTTCGTAGATCTGGCCGTGCAGCGGATCGAAAAAATGTACGGCTTCGAGGAAGCCGGACACGCGCTCGTGCGACTCGTTGTTGATCAAAATCGCCCCCAACAGAGCCTGTTCGGCCTCGATGTTGTGGGGCGGCGTTCGAAACGACAGCGGCTCGGAGGTCGCGGCTGCCTGACGGAGGTCATTGGATCGGAGGGCTTTGTTCATCCCCCCGTCTTAACGGGAGTCTCACCCCAACTGCGAGCAACTCCCAACGGTATCCCCGATATGCACAGGGCTGAATTTTAACAGTTGCGCGTGGCTTGAATCACGCAAATGCGCACGCGCCCCGCCTTGATCGTCGCGCACGGACCTCCGCGCCCGAAAATTCCCCAAAACAGAGCATCGAGCCCCTCCCAGCCCCCCTCACGGGACGCGCGCTGAAGGCCTGTGGTCAACGCGACCGACCCAATGACACCACAGATGACCCCAATCGCCCTCGCCGCAAACGGTTTTCACTTGAACGCAACCTCACTTCCGCTATAAGCCGCACTCCATTGCACTCCGGTTGGAGGCTGAAGGGGAGGCGTGCGGCCCGTAAGGTCCGAGCGTTTGTACTTTCTCCCTGTGTCTTCGCTCTTTACGGGTCGTCGTTCTTTCCACGCCTTTCCTCACATCGGGTCACCGCTGTGAACGGCTTGGAAGAGGCTATGCGCCGGGGTCAAAGCAACTGAGGAAAGGATAGGTCCACATGCCGTTGTACGAGCATGTCTTCCTGGCGCGCCAGGACGTTTCGGCCCAACAGGTCGAAGCGATGATGAAAGAATACCAGGGCGTTATCGAAGGCCTGGGCGGCAAGGTCGCCAAGACCGAATACTGGGGCATCAAAGGCCTCGCATTCAAAATCAAAAAGTCCCGCAAAGCCCATTACGTACTGTTCAACATCGACAGCCCACCGGCAGCCGTTGCCGAAATGGAGCGTTTGATGGGGATCTCGACCGACGTGATCCGTTTCATCACGGTCAAGGTCGAAGAGCACGAAACCGAGCCGTCCGCCATGATGCGCAAGTCTGACCGCGACGACCGCAGCGAACGCGATGGTCCCGGCGGCGGATTCCGCGGCGGCGACCGTGGTGGCCGTGGCAGTGATCGGCCTGGCGGCGGCGGATTCCGTGGCGGCCCAGGCGGCGGCGGCGGTGGATTCCGCGGCGACCGCGAAGGCGGCGCACCGCGTGGCGATGCCGGCGGCGCGTCGACGTTCCGTCCTCGTCCCCCACGCGATCCAGCAGCCCCCGGCACCGGCGCACCCTCGGATGCACCCCGTGCCCCCCGTCCACCTCGCCCTGCCCGCGAAACCACCGGTTCGGAGGAATAAATCATGGCTGAAATCGCAGCAGGCGGCCCAGCGCGTCGTCCGTTCCACCGCCGTCGCAAGTCGTGCCCATTCACGGGTGCCGGCGCTCCAAAAATTGACTACAAAGACGTTCGCTTGCTCGGTCGCTATGTATCCGAGCGCGGCAAGATCGTCCCATCGCGCATCACCGCCGTATCGGCCAAGAAGCAACGCGAGTTGGCACGCGCCATCAAGCGCGCACGCTTCCTGGGTCTACTGCCTTACGTGATCGGCTAAGCACGTCGACTGGAGCCGGCTTGCTGGCTCCAGTTTTTACAACGATGAAGGGTTGGGGCGGATGATCCGCCTCTAACCGCGTTATCCGCGGGACAGCGATAAACTGATGAAGCCAAACATCCCCATTGCATTGGGCGCTGGTGTTGTTGCCACCGTCGTCTTTCTGTCGGCAACGACTGGCCCTACGGTCGCGCGCATTTTGCTGTTGGCAGCCGTTACGCTCCCGATCGCGTTGGCTGGCTATTCCTACAACGCCGCAACAGCATTCGCAGCGGCAGCAACCGGCACCGTGCTCATCGCTGTCCTGACGACGCTTCCGGTCGGCCTCGCCTTCGCGCTCACGCTCGCGTTCCCCGCCGCTCTTATCGTGTACCTCACGCTACTCCACCGCGAGACCGCTGACGGCGAAAGCGAATGGTATCCGATCGGCCGAGTCCTCGTGGCCACCGCTCTCATGTCGGCAACGATTGTAGCAGCAGGCCTCCTCATCGCTGGAACAACGTCGGACGGATTAAATCAAGCCGTCCGTTCATCCATCGACACCATGATCAAGTCCGGCTTCGGTGGCCTTCCAGGCGGCGGCAACCTGAGCGAGGCAGATTTGGTCCGCGCCACCGATATCATGACCCAAATCCTGCCCGGCGCATCCGCCGCGTTTTGGATGCTATGCATTTTGGTCTGCCAGTGGATCGCCGCCCGCGTGGCTCTTGCAAGCGGTCAACTGACACGCCCCTGGCCCGATCTGGCAGCCTTCAGCCTTCCCGTCGGCACACCGTTGATACTGACTGCAGCCATCGCTGCCACGCTCGTCCTTGAAGGCATGCCGCGCATCATCGCCTCGGGCTATGCGGGCGCTCTCTATGCGGTTTACGTTCTGATGGGATTGGCCATCGTCCATTACGTCTCGCGCGGAGCCTTCTGGCGCGGCCCCGCCCTCAGCGCACTCTACGTCATGCTCATCGTCTTCAACAGCGGCGCTTCCCTGCTGCTGGCACTCCTCGCATTGGCCGACACATTCATCCCAATCCGGCGAAGGCCCTGAACTCAAACCCAAACAAACCCCAAACTCAACAAAGGTCTGTCACATGCAAGTCATCCTCCTCCAGCGTATCGGCCGTCTCGGCCAAATGGGCGAAGTCGTCACCGTCAAAGACGGCTATGCCCGCAATTTCCTGCTGCCCCAGGCAAAAGCCCTGCGCGCCACCAAAGAAAACCGCGAAAAGTTCGAAACCCAGCGCGTCCACCTCGAAGCCCACAACCTTGAACTCAAGAAGGAAGCCGAAACCGTCGGCGAGCAGCTCCAGGGCAAAACCTTCGTTGCCATCCGTCAGGCAGGCGACACCGGCCAGCTCTACGGCTCGGTCTCGACCCGCGACATCGCCGATTCGATCACCGAAGGCGGCTTCAAGGTCCATCGCAACCAGATCGTTCTGGAAACCCCCATCAAGACGCTTGGCGTCCACCCAGTCTCGGTCCAACTCCATCCCGAAGTGCTCGTCGGCGTCACGCTCAACGTCGCTCGCTCGACCGACGAAGCAGGCCGCCAGGCCGCCGGCGAAGACGTGAAGGTGATCAAGGACGAGAAGATGGTCCTGGAAACCTTCAATCCAGAAGACGGCCTCCCCGACGACCGCGCCAACGACTAATCAAAAGCGCATTTGACAGCGCCGTTCGCCTCCTCCGGTCTGCCCGGAGGAGGCTTTTTTTGCTGACGCTCTGCCAGGGCATCGCGCAGTCGTCCTGACGCACGCCTGACGCACGCGAGCGGCAGCATCGGCCATCTGCCGCGCCATCCCTCATGTGATTACCGTTGCAGTTTCCGGCCCTGCAACCCATTTAACATCAGCAAGGCAATGCACGTCCGCCGCAGCCAAACCCCCAACGGGAACCATGCCCCCAGCACGCAAATCGTTGATCCATCTCGCCGCGTCGGCCCTTCTACTCGCGGCAGCGACCGCAGCCCATGCCGACCTTCCCAGCGATGTTGAATCCGCGCGCATGAACGCTCGTGCGGGCGGCCCCACCAACCCCCACGATGCCGAACTCCTGAAGCGTTGGGGCGCAACCACCAACCATCCGACCCGCCGCGCCACCCCTCAACGGTCACACTTCAAAGCCAAACACCACCGCGCCCGCAACAATCACTAGCAGACGCCCTTCAGACCTTTTTCTTGATCCGCTCGCGCTCATGCAGCACTTCCAGCTGCAACTGCTGCAATTCGATCAGGCGTTCCCATTGTTTGGTCAGCAGGTGATCGACCTTTTCATGCAGATGGCGGATTTCCAGCTCCGCTTTGAGGTTGACCTTGTAGTCGTTTTCCGACCGGATGCGGTCCTTTTCCTCGACCCGCCGTTGGCTCATCATAATGATTGGCGCTTGAATGGCGGCAATAGTCGACAAAATCAAATTCAATAGAATAAACGGATAGGTATCGAAGGCAGCCTTCTCACCCCGGATCAGGTTGAAAGCGATCCAAACCCCGAGAAACGCAAAAAACGCGATAAGGAATGACCACGATCCGCCAAATTCGGCCAGTTGATCCGAAACCTTCTCGCCGAACGTCCGCTGATCCTCGTATTCTTCTTGCACGTTTTCAGCGATCGTCTCGTGATGCTCCAGACTTTCCGCCACGCGCCGGTCGAGGTCGGACAGCTCGCCCCGCTCCTGCATCAGCATATCCTCGACATACCGCGACCGGTATTTCCCGATTTCGTCGATGCTGATGGGCGAATCGGGTGCCAGATCGGGATGCTCCGCCCGGATCGCATCGACAAGGCTTGGTCGCAACGACCCCAACTGCATGGTTTTGCGCCGCGCCAGTTCCTTGCCCGACAACGCGCACGTCACGCGCTTGTTGCCGATGGCTTGCTCGCTCGCGGCAGCGGCTGCCACGGCAATCGCTGCCTGTTCTTCGAGGTTCGGCGTCGACATGGGACTGATCCGTTTGAATAAAGGCGATGACGGAAACGTTTGAGCAAGGCCGGTCTGGCGCAACAAAAGCGACCCATTGATCCCGGTTAGAAATCAAAAACGCTGGCAACCTTCATGCCGCAAGCCCAGCGACGAAGCAGCAAAAATCTGGCCTGCCAGATGCGAAGTCTCGGTGGAGAGCAGGCGGCTATTCGCCGCTTCTTTCAGCCGCGCAACGGCCACCATTCCCCACCGCTCCAGAACCCGGGCTCCCCCCCGCTGTCCATTGCATGGTCCACAAGCGCGAGATACGCCGCCCGAGACAGGAGCGCTTCAAGCCGCCCTCGGATCAACACGTACGGCTTTAATCCTCCTGCTGGCTCCTGAACCATGAACCGGATCGGATGCGCCGCATCAATCGTCACCCACGTATCGAGGTTGGTCCGCACGCCGACGTGTGCTCGCTCGCCTGCACCCTCAATCCGCAATTCCACCCCGATGAACGGCGCGTCCGCGACCGCCACATCGACCTTTTCCGCAGGCGTGACGAGATACGTCCGGCCATCCGCGTCCTTGCGCAGTACCGACGCGAACAAGGCAACCAATGGCTTCCGCGTGATCGCACTGCCGCGATACATCCATGACCCGTCTGCGGTTATGGCAAGTCCGATGTCCCCGCAATACGGCGGGTTCCACAAGTGCACCGGTGCCGCCTCGCTGTTGCGTGTGCCAGACGCCGCCGCCCTGGCAATGGCCTCCAGACCACCTCCATCGCCTGCATGTGCCAACGGCTCCCGTCCACCCGGCTTGCTCTCATGCGTCATGCGCCAATCCTGCTCTTCTGACAGCCCTGCCCAACCCGGTCCAAAACCGGCAGCATTGCGGCTAACGTAACATTCACTTGACCCAACCGGCCCTCCTCTAGATCGTTTGGGTCTCATATTCTGAGCGCTTTGCATAACGGATCGACCCATGACCTCCATCGCCGAAACTCATGCCGATATCGTGCCGCGCCTTGAAGCCGCCGCCGAGCGGGTCCAAAGGGCGCACAAAGCCGCTGCTGGCGTGATCTTTGGCCAGGACATCGTGATCGAGCGCACCTTGGTGACGATCCTCTCGGGTGGCCATGCCCTGCTCATCGGCGTCCCGGGTCTCGCCAAAACCCTGCTGGTCGACACGCTCGGTAAGGTTTTGGGCCTCGACGCAAAACGCATCCAGTTTACGCCAGACCTTATGCCGTCCGACATTATCGGCTCTGAAGTGCTGGAGGATAACCCCGGCCAGCGCCGCTCGTTCCGCTTCATCCAAGGCCCCATTTTCACCCAGTTGTTGATGGCCGACGAAATCAACCGCGCCAGCCCAAAGACCCAGTCGGCGCTCCTTCAGGCCATGCAGGAGCACCACGTGACCGTCGCGGGTCAGCGTTACGACACCCCAGCCCCGTTCCATGTGCTGGCGACGCAGAACCCGCTCGAACAGGAAGGCACCTACCCCCTTCCTGAAGCCCAACTCGACCGGTTCCTCCTCCAGATCGACGTCAATTACCCCGACCTCGCCGCCGAACGCCGGATGCTCTATTCGACCACCGGCACCGAACAGCGCACCGTCGAGACCGTTTTCTCAGCCGCCGAACTGATGGCAACGCAACGTCTCGTGCGCCAGATCCCCGTCCCCGACAAGGTCGTCGAGGCCATCCTCAAACTCGTCCGGTCGGCCCGCCCCGGCACCGGTGCCAACGTTGAAACCGATCGCTTCGTCGCCTGGGGTCCAGGCCCGCGGGCCTCTCAGGCCCTCATGCTCGCCGTCCGCGCCAAGGCCCTGATCGACGGTCGCTTGGCCCCGTCCGTCGACGACGTGATCGCCCTCGCCGACCCCATCCTGCGCCATCGCATGGCGCTGACCTTCACCGCACGCGCCGAAGGCCACGACCTCGGTCAGATCATCCACCGTTTAGCGAGTCAGGTGGAGTAAGCCATCCATGGCAGGGTTCACCTCCAACCGGCACGACACGGCAGCTCAGCCAACCGCTGCCGTAACCCGGCGCGATCTAACCGCATTGGAACGCGACGCGCACGGCTTGGCCGACCGCCTCCCCGACCTTCTGCTCGACGCCGAACGGATCGCCGCCAACGTGTCCCACGGCATTCATGGCCGCCGCCGCGCAGGCCCCGGCGAAACCTTCTGGCAGTTCCGGCAATACACGACCGCCGACAGTGCGCAGACGATCGACTGGCGTCGCTCCGCCAGCTCCGACCAGCTCTATGTCCGCGAACGCGAATGGGAGGCAGCCCATACGGTCTGGCTCTGGCCCGACGTCTCCGCGTCTATGAACTTCAAAAGCCACCTGTCCAAGACCACGAAGCGCGACCGCGCCATCGTCCTGATGCTGGCCGCCAGCGAACTTCTCGTCCGTGGCGGCGAGCGTGTGGCCCTCCTCGGGTTGACCCAACCCATCGCATCGCGCCGTGCCCCAACTAAGCTCGCCGAAGCCCTTGCCCAAGCCGGGCGAACCCCGGACGCGATGGCCAGCCTGCCACCCAAAGCCCGCTTGTCGCGTTTTTCGGGCGCCGTTCTGTTTTCCGATTTCCTCGATCCCATCCCCGAGATCCGTGAACGCCTCGAAGCCTTGGCCAGCGGCGGCGTGCAAGGCCACATCGTCCAGGTCCTCGACCCGGCTGAAGAAACTCTGCCCTATTCGGGCCGCACTGAATTCGTCGGCGTCGAAGGCACCGAACGCTGGATCGCCGAACGCGCCGAAACGTTAGCGCCGGCCTACATCGAAAAACTGAAGGCCCACCGCGCCGAATTGGTCGAAACGACCAAACGCATCGGCTGGTCGTTCCTCCTCCATCACACCGACCGTCCAGCCTCCGAAACCTTGCTCGCCCTGATCGCCCGCCTGCAAGGCCGCGACACCGGCCCACGAACGTGGCCGTCAACGCCCGCCTCCGCTGGCAAGATCGCAGGTGAGGCATGACGCTCGGCGCACTCACGTTCCTCAATCCCTGGCTTCTGGCCGCCCTCGCGTCCCTGCCTTTGATTTACTGGCTGTTGCGAACCGTGCCCCCGCGCCCGCAGGAAGTCGCGTTCCCCGCGACCCGCATCCTCGTCGGCCTCCAGTCCAAAGAAAAGACACCCGCCAAAACCCCATGGTGGCTTCTGCTCATCCGGCTCCTCGCCGCCGCCCTGGTGATTGGCGCACTGGCCGAACCCATCCTCAACCCGACCCGCGAAACAGGCCTCCAAGGCACCGGCCCCGTGGTCATCGCCGTCGATAACGGTTGGGCCGCTGCGGCCCGCTTTGCCCAGCGCACCGCCCTGATCGACCGCTTCATCTCGGAAGCCGAAGCCCAGCGCCGCCCCGTCGTGCTGCTGGCCACCGCCTCCCCTGCCAAAACCGTGGCAGCCAAACTCGAAGCCCCCCAAGACGCCCGGGCGACGGCAGCAGCCCTGATCGCCCAGCCGTTCGCGCCAGACCGCATCGCTGCCGTCACCGCCCTTGAAGCAAGCCTTTCCGCCGCCAAGGGCCAAGCCAGTCTCATCTGGCTCACCGATGGCATCGACGAGACCGGCGATGCCGGTGCGTTCGCCGAACGCTTGGCAAAACTCGGCACGTTGAGTGTGGTCGATGCCAAGTCCGCCGAAGCAGGCCTCGGGGTCGCCGCTGGTGTCGGCGTCAAAGGCAAACTGGAAGCGCAGGTCATGCGCGCCGAGACCATTGGCCCGCGCGACGGCGTGCTCCACGCGCTGTCCATCCGCAGCCAGCGCCTTGGCGAAGCCGTTTTCCGCCTCCCCGCAGGCAGTGCATCCACGACCGTCACCTTCGATCTCCCGCTGGAGCTGCGCAATCAGGTGTCACGCGTTGAACTCGCGGGCGAACGCTCGGCTGGCGCCGTCAGTCTGCTCGACACCCGCTCCCAGTGGCATCGCATCGGCCTGATCTCGGGCGAAAACCGCGAGCAAGCGCAAGCCCTGCTCGCCCCGCTGTACTACATCGAGAAAGCCCTCGCGCCGTTCGCTGAAATGATCAAGCCCAAGGACAGCAACGTCGCCGTCAACGTCGACCAGAGCCTCAAGGAACAAGTCAGCATTCTCATGATGGCCGACATCGGCACCCTATCGGGCGACGCCCACGACCGCATCGACGCCTGGGTCCAAAAAGGCGGCGTGCTCGTCCGCTTTGCCGGCCCGCGCCTGGAAAAGGGCGGCGACGACCTCATGCCCGTCCCGCTCCGTCTAGGTGGCCGCACCCTCGGCGGCGCACTGTCGTGGTCAACGCCACAATCCCTCGCCCCCTTCGAAGATCAGAGCCTGTTTGCGGGACTGACCATTCCCCCCGACGTCTCCGTTAATCGCCAGGTCCTCGCCGACCCCGGCCGGATTGGCCAAAACGTCAAGGTCTGGGCGCGCCTCGCCGACGGCACCCCCCTCGTCACCGCCGTCCAACGCGGCAAGGGCGAACTCGTGTTGTTCCACATCACAGCCAACTCAGACTGGTCGAACCTCCCTCTGTCGGGCCTGTTCGTTGATATGCTGCGGCGAATTTCGACGCTTGGCAAAAGTGCCGGTGCCATTGGAGACGCAAGCGTGAACTCCACCCCCGATGGCGCAACCCAACCGGCCGAAACCGTCCTCCCCCCGGTCCAGACGCTGGACGGCTACGGCGCGCTCAAGCCGCCGCTGCCAACCGCCCAACCCATAGCGGCGAACGCTGCGGCCACGGCAACCGCCTCGCTTGATCATCCCCCCGGCTATTACGGCTCGGCGGGCGCACCGCGCGCCATTAACGTGCTGACCTCAAAGAGCACGCTCCGCCCGCTCCCAGCCTTGCCCCCTGGCGTTGAACGGCGCGGCTACGATGGCGCGACGGCCACCCCGCTGAAGGCCGCGCTGCTCGCCATTGCCCTGGGTCTTTTGTTTGCCGACGTGCTCGCCGTCATCATCCTCAGCATGGGCGGCTTGCGCTTGGCGACCCGAAGGGTGGCCACTGCCACGGCTGCATTGATTGCGTTCACCCTCATCATCACCTTGGGCGGCGACGCCTCCGCGCAAGCGGTTCAGCGCAAACCGTCCACGGCCAACACGCCCGCCCTGACGTTCGCACTGCCACCCAACGATGCGACCGCCATGCGTGCCACCGGCAAGGTCACGTTCGGTTATGTTCTCACCGGCGACCGTGACACCGATGGCGTCAGCCGTCTCGGCCTGTCGGGCCTTGGCCATTTCCTCGCGCTCAAAACCGCCGTGGAACCCGGCGAACCCATGGGCATCAACATCGCCACCGACGAAATTGCGTTCTATCCCGTCCTCTATTGGCCGGTCCTGGCGGACGCTCAGGCGCTGCCAGAAGCAGCCCTGGCGCGCATCGACGCGTACATGAAGGAGGGCGGCCTGATCATCTTCGACACCCGCGATTATGGCCAAGGCGGCGGCGGTCTGTCTCCAGGGGGCCGCACCGGCAGCGCTTTGCAACGCCTGCTCGCCCGCCTTGACGTCCCCCGTCTGGAGCCGGTGCCAGAAACGCACGTTCTCACCAAATCGTTCTATCTGCTGCGGTCGTTCCCTGGTCGATGGGACGGCGGCCAACTCTGGGTCGAAGCCGCCGACGAGGACGACAGCGGCGGCCAGGCTCGCAAAGCCCGCCGCGCCGATGGCGTCACGTCGATCATGATCACTTCGAACGATTTTGCCGCCGCCTGGGCACTCGATGACCGAAACCGGGGTGTGTTCGCTCTGGTGCCCGGCGGCGAAATGCAGCGCGACATGGCCTTCCGCGTTGGCGTCAACATCGTGATGCACGCTCTGACCGGCAACTACAAAGCCGATCAGGTCCACGTTCCAGCACTGCTCGAAAGGTTGGGACAGTAAATGAACTGGTCCATTGATTTTAGTCCCCTCTTGCCGCTGCCACTGTTCTTGGCAGCCGCCGTCGTTGCCGCCGTCCTCGTCGGCGTCATGCTGTTTCGCCGCCAGCGCGGTGCGCCGTTCCGTGCCCTCGCACTCGCAACCTTGCTGGCAGCGCTTGCCAACCCAACGCTGCGCGAAGAACAACGCGAAAGCCTCGCCAACGTCGCCATCGTCATCCTCGACGAGAGCACGAGCCAGCAACTTGCCAAACGCCCCGAGCAGATGGCAGCCATCAAGGCAAGCCTTGAAGCCAAGCTCGCCAAAATCCAAAACCTCACCGTCAAATACGTCAGCGCGGGCAAGCCCGGTGAGGCGGCCCAGCCCGGCACCAACCTGTTCTCCTCGCTGAACGCAGCCCTCGCCGACACCCCGCCCGACCGCCTGTCCGGCGTTATCATGATCACCGACGGCCAAGTCCACGATGTGCCCAAGTCGCCCAACACCCTTGGCTTCGACGCCCCCGTCCATGCCCTCCTGACCGGCGAACCCGGCGAGTTCGATCGCCGCGTTGAAATCCTCAAAGCCCCCCGCTACGGCATCGTGGGACAATCCCGCGAAATCGAAGTCGCCATCCGCGAAACCGGCAAAACCGGCCGCGCGGCCAACACCGCCAAGGTCACGGTCCGGCGCGAGGGCAAACCCGACGAGGTCCGCTCAGCCAGGATCGGCGGAACCGTCAAATTCGACATGCCGTTCCCACATTCGGGCACCAATATCGTCGAGATCGAACTGGAAACAGCACCCGGCGAATTGACGCCAGCCAACAACCGCGTCGTGGTCGAAGCCGAGGGCGTGCGCGAGAACTTGCGCGTCCTACTGGTCTCGGGCGAACCCCACGCGGGCGAACGCACGTGGCGCAACCTGCTGAAGTCGGACGCAGCCGTCGACCTTGTCCACTTTACGATCCTGCGGCCGCCGGAAAAGCAGGACGGCACGCCCATCAATCAGCTCTCTCTGATCGCCTTCCCGACACGCGAATTGTTCTCCGAAAAGATCAAGGAATTCGACCTGATCATTTTCGACCGCTACCAGCACAAGGGCATCCTGCAGATGCTCTACTACGACAATATTTCGCGCTACGTTGACCAGGGCGGCGCACTCCTCGTCGCGGGCGGGGACGACTATTCCGGCCCCGCAAGTCTGTTCCGCACGCCGCTCGCACCCGTCCTTCCCGCAACCCCGACCGGCCGCATCCTTGAAATCCCGTTCAAGGCCAAAATCACCGCTGACGGCAACAAACACCCCGTCACCGTTGGCCTTGCGGGAGGCGCTGGCGACAACCCGACCTGGGGGCGCTGGTTCCGTCAAGCCGAAGTGACCCCCACCCGAGGCCGCACGATCATGGAAGGGTCGGGCAAAGCCCCCCTTCTCGTTGTGGACCGCAAAGGCAAGGGCCGCGTCGCTCTCCTGACCTCCGATCAGGCGTGGCTCTGGGCGCGCGGCTTCGAGGGCGGCGGTCCACACGCCGACATGCTGCGCCGCCTGTCGCACTGGTTGATGAAAGAACCCGACCTTGAGGAAGAACGCCTCATCGCTGCAGCCCGTGGCATGAAGCTCACCATCGAACACCGCACCATGGGCGATAAGGTCCCGCCCGTGAAACTCTCCGCCCCCGGTGGCGAGAACACCGACCTGAGCCTCGACCTGGCGGCTCCCGGCGTCTGGCGGACCACCGTCGATGTAAAACTGCCCGGCCTCTACAAAGTCCAAACGGCCAACGGTGTTGAAACCCTCACAGCGGTCGCCCACGCTGGCACCCTCGACGTGCGCGAAATGAGCGAAGTCGTCGCCAGCGAAGACAAGATGAAGCCGCTGGCCGAAGCAACCGGCGGCGGCGTGTTCTGGACCCGGAGCGACAGCCTCCTCCAACAGGCCAGCGCCACGTCGGTCGACGTTCCCCGCATTTCCATGCTGTCGGGCGCACGCGTGATGTCGGGATCAGGCTGGCTCGGTCTCAAGGACCGCCAAGCCTACGTCACCAAGGGCGTCAAGCTCACCCCCCTCTTCACCGGCGCCACAGCCCTCCTCGCCATCATCGCCTTGATGACCCTCGCCTGGTGGCGAGAAGGCAAGTAGTGCCAAATATCAAATGAGCTGCGAGCGGGTCGGCCAAAGCCGTGCCCTTGCCTCACACGACGCCTCTCACACCACCACCTGCAACAGCACGATGCCCGCGATCGTTAGCGCGATACCGGCCCCTTCGAGCTTGGAAATCCGCTCGCGAAAATAGAACGCTGAAATCAGCAACGTAAAAATCACCTCGATCTGCCCGACGATTCGCACGTGCGCCGAATTGGTCATCGCGAACGCCGTGAACCATCCAATCGACCCCAGCGCGCTCGTGACGCCGACAAAGCTCGCCAACGAAAACGCACCCGCAACGGCCCGGTGCGCACCGGGCTCCTTGACCGCCAACCATCCCCCCATCGCAACGGCCTGCATGGCCGTCACCGTGGCGACCGTAACGGCCCCGCTCATGAACGCCGACGCCGGTGCCAGCGCCAAGGCCGCCTCGCGCAGCGTCAGATTGCAGATGCCAAACATCAAGCCCACAAACAGCCCCATCCGCACCGATGGCTCGGCAAACGTCGCATGCCACGCCGCACGCTCACCCGAGGCGGCCGTTTTTGCGGTCATGATGATCGCAACGCCAAGTCCCGTCAGCGCCAGCGCAACCCACGCCGTCAAGCCCAGCGTTTGCCCAAACAGCCATGACCCGATCACAGCGGTAAAAATCATGTCTGATTTGCCGAGCTGATTGGCGACGGCAAAATTGCGCAACCGGTACAGCGACAATAGCACGGCGGTGGCCGCCATCTGTGTCAGCGCGGTCAGCGACGCGTAGAACAAAAACCGCCCGCTGAACGCCGGCAAGGCCTCGCCGCTGACGACCAGCACAATCCCGAGATAGACCAGCATGACGGGCAAACCGAGCAACGCCCGCACGTAGGTCCCGACCATCACACTCAGCTGCGATGTCAGTTCCTTCTGCGCCGCCGTCCGCACGGCTTGGAGTGCCGCCGCCCCAATCGTCAGCCAAATCCAAATGTCACCCGGCCCGTCGCCAGCGCTCATGGCTGGGTCATCGACTTAAACCGTCGCTGGATCGGAATTGAGCCGATTCAGCTGCTTGTTCTTGGGCGACACGGTCGCAATGTACCCATAACCGTCGAGCGTCTCCATCGCCGATCGGATCTTGGCCGCGTCGCCCATATACTCGACCGCAAACACCGTCCGCCCCGCCGATTTCGCCAGATCGAGCGCACGGCGCGAAAACGTGATCTCGTCGCGAGGGTTGAGCCGCTCCGCAGACGTCAGGCCATACAGCAGGCATTCCTTGGCAACCCCATCGATGACCTGCCGCAGATGTTCATGCTCCAACAAGACTTCCGCATTCTGCATCACAATGGCAAACGTCGGCACACGCGCCTTGGCATAGTGCGACAGCCGCGAAATGAAGCTGACCATATCGCCTTCGAGGTCGGGCCGGGATGCAGCGACCCGTTTGTTGCGCGCCTGCAGATCCTCAAACACATCGCATTTGTCGAGATAAACCCCGTCGAATCCCGCAGCCAACACCTTATCGAGATACGAGGTCGGCTTGCCGTAGAACGCCGCCTGCCAACCGGGCTCCCAGAAGCAGACCGAATAGTTTTCCTTCCAATCCGGATTTTCATCCAGCATCCAGGCTGGCTTTTGAACGCTCCACGCCGGGTCCCAATAATACCGATAGCTTTCGGCTTCCCCAATCGACATGTAAGCCAGCACCAACCGCCGCGAACCGTCAGCCTTGGTCTGCATCGCCGCGACCTCTTCGCGCGTGAACGCCTCGTCGTCCGATCCGTCGCGGGAATAGTCGACGACCATCACGTCAAACGCCGACGCGGCAACCTCTCCGATGACCACTTTCTGGAGCTGATAGCCCCAGGTCCGCACGCCCTCAAATGCACCGGTACCAACGGCCTGCCGGGCCAGCGGCGCATGTCCAGGACCAGGACCGCGCTCGGCAGCAGGTGAGGTCTTCGTCGGATGGGACGCTGGCACGGCCTCGGGAGTGTCGACGTCCCCCGTGTTCCGCTTCGCCGCCGCTTTAGGTTTGCGCGGTTTTTTCACTGCGGCATCGTCCCCTGAGTCCCCTGCTCGATCATGACCCGCCGGGCTCGATCCATCACCCATTGGCTTTCCAGCCCGGCCCGACTTTGTAGCTCTGTTCCGCCGCAAAATCTCCAGTGCGACGGCCGCAACGATAATCACGATCAGTAGAAAAGTTTCTAACATCCCCTAACGCCCCTCAAGCCGAGCCCTCCGCTGACTGCCGCCGGTAAGAGGCATAGCGTAATTCAGAACACAGCTTTGGCGGTGTTTGCCCTCAACTGCAAGGGTTGGGCGGCACGAACGGATCGGTTTGTCCCCCCCCCGATGTCACCGGTTGACCACCGATTGCGGCGAGCCTGGGAGTCTCGTCTGGTCCTGTCAGACTGAGCGTCGATAACGATCGCTCCGTAAAGTGGATGAGGAACCCGTCGCTTTGCGCGAGTTTGCGGGCTTCAGCGGCCTTGTAGGCTGCATCCACGTATTCAACCACCATCACCTTGCCGCCCGCGCGCTTCATCGCACGCAACGCGGCCGCAGCAGCCATGCGTTCCTGATTCGCCACAGGCGCGCCAGCCTTGTCGGCGTTGAAATACAGGCTCTCTTTCGCCACGCCATCGAGTTTGGTCCGCAGCCCCTTATGGGCCAGCAGCTCCTCCGCGTTTTGCAGCACGACAATCGCTTGGCTGTTGAGTGTTCGCGCGTGATCCGTCAGCGCCGAGATAAACCCAATCATATCCTCACGCGCCGAAGCACGATCTTTGAATTCATAGTAGACATCGGCCCGATCCAGATAAATCCCATCGAACCCCGCCGCCATCACCCGGTCGACATAACTATCGGATTTTCCGTAGATGAGCGCCTGCCAACCTGGCTGCCAATAACGCACGGGATAATTGCCCGCCCATTGCGGGTTGGCAGCACCCAGCCATGCCGGGCAATTCGTCTTATGCTGCCAGTCTGGGTCCCAATAAAAACGGTACCATTCCGCCTCGCCAATCGACATATAGGCCAGCACGACCCGCCTCGATCCGTCAGGCTTCACTTTCAGCGCCTCAACCTCGGCGCGGCGAAACAGCAGTTCCAGGCTTTCAACCCGGTCAGGCGCATGATCGATGACCACAAGATCAAACGGCGACGACGCCAGCGCGGACGGATCGAGCTTTTGGAGCTGATAGCCCCAGGTTTTGACGTTGGCCATCAACGCCCGGCGCCCCTGATCGGCGGCGACATCTGCCGCTGACACCTGGGTCGATAGGCCGAAAGCCAAAGCTGAAGCAACATGAACGAGACTGAGAAAATTGATAAACCGCATCTTAAAATTGAACTCCCGGCAGCCAGAGCTTGGCGAGATCGCGTGGCCCGATATAGGGCACAAACCCTTCTGCTCTAATGCGCGAGACCGCGTCCGCGTTCCGTGTGCGGTCACTCACGTAATCGACGACAAACACCGGACGTCCCGCCGCCTTGGCGCGGCGCAAGTTTTCCAGAACGAACCCAACGGACTGCGATGAATTCCTGTTCTGCGAAAAATCCTCGCCATAAAACAGGCTTTCTTTCGCGACCGCATCAATGGCCTCGATCATTTTCGGATACGCCAGCAATTCCTCGGCATTCTGCAAAATGACCATGAACGTTGGGTCTTTCGCCCGCGCGTGAGCCGCCAATCGCGCCACGAAATCGACCATCTTGTTGGCCCCGTCCGGGCACTCTTTCTTAATTTCGGCATAGACATCGACGCGGTCGAGATAAACGCCGTCAAAGCCCAGCTCCAGCAATTTATACAGCGGCGACGGCTCCTCGGCGTAAAAACTACGACCCGTCTCATCGCCCAGAATGGTGTCTTGCCAACCCTTTTCACAAAACCGGATGAGCCGGTTGCCCTTCCATTGCGGGTTTTCCTTCATCATCCAGTCTGGCGCTTCTTCGATCTCATATTCTTTATCGTAATACGCGCGGTAGTCCTCCGACTCACCAACCGACAAATACGAAATCACGAGGCGCCGGCTCCCATCCGGCGCGCGCTTCAGGCGCTCGACTTCCGCCTTGGTGAAGGGTTTTCCCGTGTCGAGGCCGGTCGTTGCGTCCACCACCAGCATTCCGTAGGGCGATGCATTGGCCTGCGCCAAAGACAACAACGCCAGCTGATACCCCCAACTGCGGACGGCGTTAATCGCGCGAAGCCGCTCAGCCCGGGCCGCTTCCGGGCCCAAATTGCGTGCTGCCGGTGCGCGCACGACCGGCCTTGGGGCCGGAACCGAAAGACCATCGCGCGCAACGCCCACCGGTGACGTCGCGTGGGATGGTTGAGCAAGCACAGGCCGCAGTCCGACCGCAGGTATCAATCCGCTGATGGCACCAACGGTGACAGCAACCCAACACGCGAACAGCAGCGGTGTGGTGCCGGTCAAACGGCGACTGCGGTGCCAGTGGTTTAACGATGGGAGAGATTTCAGCGGCAAAGTGGTCCTCAGCTCCGGTAAAGGCAGAATGCCAACCGAACACGCCAAGCAAGCGCCGCACAGTGGCAACCCGTCGTCTCCCCCCTGAAGCGGCGTCCGACCGCGGAAAAACCTGTGGCGCTCTCACCCGCCAAACGCCAACACCTTATTTTCTTAGCAAGGCGGCTGCCGGTTCGCCAATCCCAATGGTTGCCGGGGCGGGCTCTGCAGACAGTTCAATGGACGCACTGGCAAGATACGTGGCCAATGCCGTCACGGCAATCATCAGCCCAAGACCAACTGCTGCCCGCTTGGCAACCCATCCCCATGATGGCGAAACAGCCTCTGGGCGGATCGTCACCAATTCGGCTTCCGCCATGGCGACGGTCGACGTTCCAGCCGAAGCCAGTCCTGTAGAAGTTTGGGAAATCGTCATCGTTTATCCTGGTCGCTCAAGGGTGGCCCAAACGCGGGAACGAACGAACACAAAGCACTCATGAAGTCGTCAAGCGACCACGGCGTTAACCAATCGCGCCGCAAATCGTTCCGTCTAATTCGCGCAAGACGTGACGCCGAACCTTGACGGGGTCAAGACGAGGTTAAGGCTTCATCGCGGCAGACGATCGACCGTGGTAAAGTCGCAACGCTAACGTGCACGACGCGCCTGCAGAACTACAGCATCGCGCGGGTTTGCCGCACCATGGCATTGGTCGCTGGAAAGTCTGTTTTGCCCGACCCGAGCATCGGGATCGCCGCAACCACCAGCAACGCTCGCGGGACCCAAAGTTCGGGGAAGCCATGATCTTGCGCATGGGCTTGCAGCGCGGACCGCTCAGCGTCCGGCTTATCAGTCACTAAAATCAGCTGTTCGCCCTTCTTGGGATCGGCTAAGGCCACCACGACATGGTTGGCCCCTGGCCACACGCTCGACGCCAGACTCTCGACCGCGGCCAGCGACACCATCTCGCCGCCGATCTTGGCAAACCGCTTCGCACGCCCCTTGATGGTAATAAAGCCGTCCTCAATCGACACAATATCCCCCGTATCGTGCCAACCCCCGTCCGGCGGCAGCACAACGCCGGGCGCAGCGTCGAGAATATAGCCTGCCATCACATTGGGACCCCGCACCAGCAGTCGCCCGCCGTCATGGATGCCCTCAACCGGCATCAACTTCGTTTCGACGCCTGCCAAGGCACGACCAACCGTACCGATCCGCGTGGCCCCCGGGACATTCACCGAAATCACGGGTGCGCATTCAGTCGCCCCATAGCCTTCCAAAAAGACCGCCTTCGTTTCCGCCCACAGCGCCCGCGTCGTCTCCTTAACGCGCTCAGCCCCCGCCACGACAAAGCGCAGGCTGTCGAAATCACCCGGCTTTGCCGCACGCGCATAGCCCGCAGCGAACGTATCGGTTGCAAACAGGACCGCTGGCTTCTTCGCGGCAATCAATCGGGGGATCTCGCGGTAGTGCAGCGGGCTTGGGTACAGAATCACCGGCATCCCATTGAGGATCGGCATCAGCGTCCCCGCCGTCAGTCCGAACGAATGAAACATCGGCAGCGGATTGAGCACGCTCATCGCCGGAGTGAAATGCCCTTCGGCGCACGCAAAAATCTGCTGGCAATTGGCAACGATATTCGCGTTCGTCAGCGCAACGCCCTTGGGATTGCCCTCTGTCCCCGACGTGAACAAAATGACCGCGGTTCGCTGAGGTGCTGCACCTTGTCGCCCATGCACCCAGCGCGCCAGTCGCGAACTGATCACGCCGTTGAGCTTATCGCGCCAGTTCAGCGCCGCCCGCACATCTTCTAGATACACAATCTCGACCGGCTTGCCCGGTGCGGCGTCGACGCCCACCAGCGCCTCGATCACATCCTGGAGGTTCGCCTTCTCGATAAACCGCCGCGATGTCACAACCCGCCGGATTTGCCCGGTCTTCAGCGCCGAGACAAGATTTCGCGGGCCCGCCGTGTAGTTGAGCACAGCAAACGTCCGCCCAAAGGCATTGAGCCCAAGCGCTGTCACCACTAGCCCCGGCACATTGGGCAGCAACACCCCGACCGGCTCATGTCCCGGCATCAGGCCGCACAGCTTTCGCCCCAGCACAAAGCTCGCCAACACCAGATCATCGTACGTCATCGCCGCGCCATCGGCGTCCTGGAGAATGACCTTTCCCCCACCATGCCGCATCCGCGCGGCCAGTAACGCGCCAAAGATGGTCGTCGCAGCAGCAGTCACATCAAAATCCATGGGCAACCGGTCCAGCGTTAGCAGCACAAAGACCAAACACGCCGCAACCGCCAATGCAACCGCCCCACTTCGCCGTTGCAAAGCCAAAAGCGTGGGGCGGGAAAGGTGGCCCATTTGACGCCCCCTACTCCCTACTCGCTAGCGTACGCCTCAATCCTTCCGCGTCAGCGCCACCCGTGGCGGCGAACTGGTATTCAACGCCGCCCCCCGCCCCGAGAGCGACGGATTGGTCATGAAGTATTGATGCGCGTTGAAGGGCTCCTCGCCCGGCTCCGGCACGATCCGAACAGAAGATCCATCTGCCATGATCCGCCAGCTCTGTTGATTGTCGCGCAGATTGGCCACCATGATCTGGTTCAGCACCTGTTCGTGCACGCGCGGCGTCCGGATCGGCACCATCGATTCCACCCGGCGGTCGAGGTTCCGAGGCATCATGTCGGCTGACGCGATATAGACCGCAGCCTTCGCCGACGGCAGCCCCTCGCCCTGACCAAAACAGAACACCCGCGCGTGTTCGAGGAACCGGCCAATGATCGACTTGACCCGGATATTGCTCGACAGCCCAGGGATGCCTGGCCGCAAGCAGCAGACACCGCGCACGACGAGGTCGATTTCCACACCCGCCTCGCTCGCCTCATACAGCGCGTTGATGATCTGCGCATCGACCAGCGCGTTCATCTTCATCCAGATCTGGCCGGGCCGCCCAGCCTTCACATGCGCCATCTCTTCGCGAATGTGACTGATGATCCGGTCGCGAATACCAAACGGGCTCGCCGCCATCACTTCCAGCTTGGCCAGTTCGCCATACCCCGTCACGAAATTCAAAATCCGCGTCACGTCGCGTGCGATCTCGGGATCGTCGGTGAACAGCGACAGGTCGGTATAAACCTTCGCCGTCTGCGGGTGATAGTTGCCTGTGCCGATGTGCACATACGTGGTCAACTCCGAACCTTCACGACGCACCACGAGCCCGAGCTTGGCGTGGGTCTTGAGTTCCACGAACCCATAGACGACGTGAACGCCGGCATTTTCCAGATCGCGCGCCCAGCGGATATTGGCCGCCTCGTCGAACCGCGCTTTCAATTCAACCACCGCCGTCACCGATTTCCCGGCCTCGACCGCTTCCTTCAGCGCCTGAACGATCGGGCTGTCGCGCGATGTCCGGTACAGCGTCCACTTGATGGCAAGAACATTGGGATCAGCCACCGCCTGCCGCAGATACTGCAACACGACGTCGAAGCTTTCATAGGGGTGATGAACCACCAGATCCTTGTTGCGGATCGCAGCAAAGCAATCCCCATTCAATTCGCGCACCCGCTCCGGGAAACGAATATTGAACGGCTTAAACAACAGATCGGGCCGCTCGGACACGATCAATTGCGACGTATCCGCCAGCGCCAGCAAACCGTCCTTGGTGAAAACGCTCGCCTCACCGACTTCGAGTTCATCGACCACGAAACGCCGCAGCGTGTCGGGCATTTTCTTCTCGATTTCGAGCCGGATCACAAGCCCGCGACGACGCCGTTTCAGCGCCGTTTCGTAAGAGCGCACGAGATCTTCGGCCTCCTCCTGCATCTCGATATCGCTGTCACGCAGCACGCGGAACGCACCCTGGCTTTTGACGTCGCATCCCGGAAACAGTGACGGGATAAACATCCCAATCATTGTCTCCAGCTGGATGAACCGGCATTCGCCGGGCGCGTTATCGGGGGCCCGCAGCCGGATGAACCGGTCAAGCTGGCTCGGGATCGGGATCAAGCCGTTCATCGCCCGCCCATCGCGCTGGCGCTTCATCTCGACGGCAAGCGTCAAGCCCTTGTTCAAAATGAACGGGAACGGATGGGCCGGATCGACCGCGATCGGCGTCAAAATCGGGAACACATGCGTCAGGAACAGATTCTCTAGCCAAGCGCGCTCCGTGCTGCGCAAGCTGTCGGCATCAAGAATGTCGATATCGAATGCTTCAAGCTCCGTCTTGAGCGCAGTCCAGCTCGCCTGTTTCTCATCGACGAGCTGCGAGACGAATTTGTTGATCTCCGTCAGCTGCTGCGCGGGCGTCAAACCGTCCTGACTTGGCGTCGTGACGCCGGCCGCGACCTGACCATAAATACCCGCCGCACGCACCATATAGAATTCATCAAGGTTTGATGCTGAAATCGACAGGAACCGCAACCGCTCCAACACGGGATGATTGGGGTTCGTCGATTCCTGCAGCACGCGACGGTTGAATTGCAACCACGACAATTCACGATTGTAGTACCGCGCAGGCCCCACCGGCACGGTTTCCAAATATGTCGCGTGCGCGACAGCGTTTTGGGCCGCCTCAGGCGACCCGGCAGCGGGCTTTGCAGCCGATTTTGCGCGCGCAGAGGTCCGGGTGGGCGTGGTCATGTTCAAGATCCAACTGACGGGCCGCAATAAGGGGGGCCAAAAACAAAGAAGAAATAAGCGAAAGCGCTTCGGCTCAGTGTTGTCATGCCCTCGCGACAATGCAAGGCCTTGATGACATCCATGCGGCAGCGGCGAACATCATCAACCCGATCCATCTGCGATTCCCGCCCGCCCCGCCAGCGCTTCGGCAGCCGTCGCCCGGCTCACCTTGCGTTGCCGTGCCAATGCCAGCGTGTCGATGGCCGCGACCACCGCGCGCGCCTCTTCCATCGACCGGTTCATGTGCCGGATCAGATAACTGATGACCGCTGGTTCGACGGTCAATTGCCGGTCCGAAAACAGCTTCACCATCACCGCGCCAAGCAAGCCGTCGTCGGGTTCGGCAATCGTGATCATCGGCAATGCCCGCAACCGCGATCGCAAATCTGGCAGCGCAACAGTCAAGTCTCCAGGGGCGACCGCCGACGTCAGCAGCACCGACCGGCCCGTCTCGCGCGCGTGGTTCAGCAAATGAAACAACACCCTCTGATCGCTGATCCCACGATCAATATCCTCAACCCGCAGCGCCCGTGTATCGTCCGCTTGAAACAGCGCAACGGTCGCCTCGGACAAGCCACTGGCGGGAATGCACGGCGCGCCCGATTTCTCTGCCCACACAGCCGCCAGATGGCTTTTCCCGCTCGCTGGCGGCCCCACCAGCAAGGCGCTGGGTTGGGCCCAATCTGGCCAGCTTTCGATGAGTTCAGCTGCCGCCCGGTTCGATCCGCTGATCAGGAAATCGCCCGCCCCCGTCGCTTCCACAACCGGCAGATCCAGCACCAGTTGACGCGGGCCGACATCGTTCATACGGGCGCCCCCTTACCCTTGTAGACGTCGCTGTCCAGATACAGGTTCAGTGCAAACCGGACCAGCACACCGACGGCAGCCGCAACCGGCACCGCAACCAGCACCCCGACGAACCCGAACAGATAGCTGAACACAAACAGCGAGAACAACAACCACACCGGATGCAACCCGATCCGCGATCCAACGATCATCGGCGACAGCACAGCGGCATCGAGCACCTGCCCACCCGCAAACACGGCCGCAACCAGCCAGATCGGCTGTGTTTGCGGCCAGAACTGGACAGCCGCCAAACCCAGCGCCGTCAGCAACCCCAGCGCCCAGCCGACAAACGGCACGAAGCTCAAAATTCCCGTCGCAATGCCCACCAGCAATCCATATTCCAACCCGACAATGCTCAGCAGCGCCCCGTAGAACGCCGCCAGAATGAGGCAAACCACGCCCTGCCCGCGGACAAACGCCGACACGGCGCTATTCACCTCGTGCCCCAGACGCTGAATGGTCGGCGCATGATCGCGCGGCAGCCAGCCGTCGATTTTATTCAGCATCGGATACCAATCGACCAGCAGATAAAACGCCACCAGCGGCGTCACGAGCAGCAACGACAGCAGGTTGAACAGCGACCGGATTTGATCCCACAACGACTTGGCCGCAAGACTAGCGATGTTGGCCCAGTTTTCTGTAAGCGACGTGACGGCGCGGTCGAGCGCGGCTGAAAACTCCGGAAACCGCGCCCCAAGCTTTTCGCGCGCCACCGCCTCGATCACCGTGCGGAGTTGCTTGAGTTGATCGGGCAAGCCCAGCGCCAACTTCTCGGCCTGTTGATACAGAATGGGGGCCACATTGATCAGCAGCACGGCCAGCAGCGCAACACCGATCGCCATGATGATCGCCGACGCAAGCGTGCGCGACAATCCGATCCGTACCAGCCCATCCACGATCGGGTTCAAGGCGTAAGCCACGAAAATCCCGACGATAAAAGGCAGCAGAATTTCCCTGAGCGCGCCGATGATCAAAACCGCGACCAGCAACGCCGCGAGCCAAAATAAAACCTGCCGTTCCATCCGCACCATCTGCATCGTCTGTCCGCCCCCACGAACGCGCCGACTGGCGCATGACGCCGCTCACTGCGGCTGTGCTGGCTCCGACATATGCCGCAACCAGCTCTTCAGATAGCTCAGAAGCGAGGCCAGCGTCAGCACTGCTGTGATCCAAATAAACGCAAACCGCAAATCATCGAACTGAAGCTTGAAGGCCTCATCGGCGAGCACAACCGACGCAAGCACGATCTGGGCAACGGTATTGGCCTTACTGACCAGCATCGGACGGATTTTAACCGGCTGATCCATCAGCCAGGACAGCAAAATCGCGCCCACAATCAGCACATCGCGCGACACGACCCCGATCACCAGCCACGCCGGCAACGCACCCTTGATGCCAAGCGTAACGAAGATGCAAACGATCAGCATCTTGTCGGCCAGCGGATCCAGATAGGCCCCCAGTTCGGTCTCCATCTTGAAGCGCTTGGCAAGGTATCCGTCGGCTGCATCCGACAGTCCCGCAACGACAAAAGCGGCGAACGCGAGTTGCATCTGGCCCGACACCATGAACCACACAATAACGGGCACCAGAATGAGACGGCCTAGGCTGATGATATTGGGAATACTCAAGTGATACGTCCGTGCACGGTGACCGATCCCCAATCCATAGCCCATTTTTCGTGCAATGTCAGAATGTTGAGCGAACCAGCCACGCCGCTCCATTCTGGCTCATCGTCAATCCGTGACCGGCAAGCGACTGGGTCAGCCCCAACGCGCCACCAGGATGGCGCAAACTGACCTCGGCTGACCGCGCCGAAACCGAACCGATCGCAACATCGAACGCGCCGTCCGCATCAAGCAACCGCGTGCGCATGTCATTCCATTGGGCAAGGTTTGCGAACTCAACGACGATCTGGATCGCGTCGGTGCCGGCCCCCGAGATATCGACCCCGCCAACCGCACCGCCCTTGCCAGCCTTCCAGCGACCTTCAAGCACACCCAGTCCAACGACCGCAGCCAGTTCCGCCGTATAAGCCTTGTCTCCGCCGCTCACCCGGTAATGGCGAACCAGCGAAAATGTCCCGACCGCATCGCTGCCAGCCAGCGTGACGGTTAGCTTTTTCCCGGTCACATCGGGTTCTGCGATCGCCAGGATCACCCGTGGATTGCCATACGCGCCGCTCACGATCCGATCCGCCCCGTTGCCACCCTTGGCAAGCGACTGGACTGTCTCGGCCGTAACACCCGCCTTCAAAGGTTCCAGCTTCAACGGCGCAACCGTATGGGTCAGGTCGAGCCCTTTCCAGGCGTCAAACCAAAACCCAGCCCCACTCTCATAAGCGGCATCCACCCTGGCGCGATAAAGCGGCACCAGCACCGTCTGCGGGGCTGGCACGTCGACAAACGGGATCTGATTGCGCCGCAAGATATCGCGCACCGCTTGGGGCTGGAATGAGAAATCCAGCGTCGCGATATACTCCGTGGTCGAATTCCGTTCCGACCGCACTGATACACCGTTCACGATGTCGGCAGCCTTCACCGGCGGCATCTGCCGCAACCGCGCGTAAGCCGTCACCGGCACGATGCGCCGTAACAATGACCGCAACGCTGCCTGCTGGCCATCAGCCAGCGCAGTGTTCTTGGCCGTCACGGCATCTTTCGCGCGCGCCTCGACAGGGTAGTTGCCGACCGTGAAGATCGTATCCGCGCCGCCCGCTGCGTGCGCAGACGTGCCCCAAACCGGCCCATAGACCGCCAAGCCCGCTGCCACCAGACCCACCGCTGCAATCTTCTGGTACCCGTTCACGTTTGCCTACATCCTCTCGACGTGCGCCACCGCCACCAATTGCGGGGCAAGTGCGATACTGCTAGAGCCCGCGACTGATCTGTTACAGCATCGAGCAATCGGGCGAAATTGGGATCGACCAACCAAAACCCGATGCAGCGCCCAGCCCACACCACGAGGCCGCATGACGACGCCGACCGACAAACCGTCCGCCCAGACCGCTTCGTCCATCACCTACGCCGATGCAGGCGTTGATATCGACGCCGGCAACGCCCTGGTAGAGGCAATAAAGCCGCTGGCCAAATCCACCCACAGGATCGGCGCAGCCGCCGACCTCGGCGGCTTTGGCGGTTTGTTCGACTTGAAGCGCGCGGGCTTCAAAGACCCGATCCTTGTGTCTACGAATGACGGTGTTGGCACCAAGCTCAAGATCGCCATCGACACCAGCCAACACGCCACTATCGGCATCGACCTCGTCGCCATGTGCGTCAACGATCTCGTCGTTGCCGGTGCCGAGCCATTGTTCTTCCTCGACTATTTCGCGACCGGCAAGCTCGATGTAGCCGTCGCCAAAGATGTGATTGCAGGCATCGCTGCGGGGTGCATCGAAGCCAACTGCGCCCTCATTGGCGGCGAAACCGCCGAAATGCCCGGCATGTACCACCACAAGGATTATGATCTCGCGGGCTTTTCCGTGGGCGCCGTCGAGCGTGGCGAAATCCTGCCCCGCCCAGACATCAGCGTTGGCGATGTGCTGATCGGCCTCCCGTCCTCCGGCGTCCACTCGAACGGGTATTCGCTGGTGCGCCGCCTCGTCATGTCAGAAAAGCTCGGCTGGAGCGACCCAGCACCTTTCGAACCGGGCAGAACGCTCGCTGCCGCCCTGTTGGAGCCGACCCGCATCTACGTTAAAGCGATCCTGGCAACGCTGCGTGCCACAGGCGGCGGTCAGGGTGCGATCCTTGCGCTGTCCCACATCACCGGCGGTGGCCTCACCGAAAACCTGCCACGCGTGCTCCCGGCTCATCTTGCAGCCAGCATCGACCTCACATCATGGACCCCGCCCGCCGTGTTCGGCTGGCTCGCCCGAGCCGGGCTGATCGATGACGCTGAAATGCTGCGCACCTTCAACTGCGGCATTGGCATGGTCGTCGTCGCGCAAAAAGCCCGCGCCGATGAGGTCATCGCAGCCCTTGCATCTGCTGGCGAAAACCCGGTCGTCATTGGCAGCATCATCGCTGGCACCGGCAACAAATCGTCAGCCAAAGGCAAAGGCGACGCCGAAGCTGTCGTTTATGCCGGACGATTGGCGTTGAACTAACCCATGAAAAAACGCGTCGGCATTCTGATTTCAGGCCGTGGTTCCAACATGATGTCGCTGGTCGCGGCAGCAAGAGACCCCGCCTATCCGGCTGAAATCGTGGCCGTGATCTCCAACCGCCCGGACGCCCCCGGCCTTGACTGGGCCAAGGCGCAAGGCATCCCCGCCGTCGCCATCGACCACAAAGCCTACCCCACGCGCGCCGCCTTCGAAGCGCAAATGCAGACGGTCCTGACCCAGCACCGGTGCGATCTCGTCGCCTGCTGCGGCTTCCTCCGCCTCATGACCGCCGACTTCGTCAACCTCTGGCACGACCGGATGCTGAACATCCACCCCGCCCTCCTTCCCTCCTACAAGGGCCTCCACACCCACGAGCGCGCACTCGCCGATGGCGTCCGCATCGCGGGCTGCACGGTTCACGTCGTGCGTGCAGAAATGGATGCTGGCCCCATCATCGGCCAGGCCGCCGTCGCAGTCCTCGACGGCGACACGCCCGATAGCCTTGCCGCCCGCGTCCTCGCTGCCGAGCATCAGTTGTACCCGCACGCCCTCGCCCTCTTTGCTTCAGGCCGCGCCACGGTTACCGGCGGATCGATCCATATCGAGACCGCCGCAACCGCCGCGCCATCGGTCGCGTTGACACTTTTTTCCCCGCCAGTGTAATCAAAGCTCCGTTGCAGTCTTGCAACAACCAGCCGCCGCCAATGTCGCGTCCGTCAGTCGAGCAGCATGGACATTGGCCCGGTGGCGGTCTAGCAGCCGCAAGAGTGCTTTACGATAACCCGAGGCTTTCCTCCGTCGCGAGGCACCTCCTGCTAACTGTTTGAGCTTACTGCGCCGCTTGGTCGGGACACCCCCGCTCAGCCGCGAGGAGAATTCGGCTTCATGACGTTGTCTGCCCCCATTTCAGTCCCCACGACCCCCGCCACACCAGCACATGCCCAGGGCTTGGGCGACGAAAGCAGCATCTGGTTCAAACTGACCGCCCTATTGCGCGGCGATCAGAACAATCCGATGACCGTGTTGATGTCGATGCAGGAGCGCTATGGCCCCGTCATCATATTAAACATGGCCAATCAGCGCGTGGTGTTCGTCACCGACCCTGAGTTGTTCAAGCACGTCCTCGTCTCCAAAGCCGATAACTACATCAAATACTTCGACGGCCTGAAGCCGATCTTCGGCAAGTCGATGATCACCAATGACGGCGCGCTGTGGCAAAAAATCCGCATGCCGCAGCAGCCAGCCTTCCATCCCGACATGTTTGCCGAGTACATCCCCTATTTCCTGACCGCCATCGACCAGAAGATGGCGTTGTGGGACGGTCTGGCCGACAGCGGCGAAACCGTCGAAATGGTCGAGCAGACGTGGACGCTCGCCGCCGACATGATCTGCAAGGCGCTGTTTGACCGCGACATGCCGTTCAACCCCCATGTCGTCTTCAAGTGCGTCAAAACCTACACCGACGTGATGAACCACAAGCAAATCCGCCGCAAAATCCAGACCGGCGAGCAGTTCGAAGTCTCCGACGAAGACGCAGCCAAAGCCATGGAAGTCTGGCATAACGTGCCCCCATCGGTCATTGCGGGCGACCCGCGCGAAGAGCGCGAACGCACGCTCCTGACCATGATCCAGGCCGCCGTCGACGACCCGTCGATCCCCGAATTCGACCAAGCCCAGGCCATCGACGAACTCAAACAGTATCTGTGGGCTGGCACCGAAACGACCGCTCTGACACTGGCCTGGGCTCTCTACGAAGTCTCGCGCAACCCGGAAATGGCCGCCCGCATCCGCGCCGAAGGCCAAGCCGTGTTCGGCGACCGCGCCCCGACCGCTGCCGACTATTCCGGTCTCGTTTATACCCGCGGTGTGATCCAGGAAACGATGCGCATCTACCCCCCGATCTGGGGCCTGATGCGCGTTGCAGCCAATGATGACGTGATCGCGGGCAAGGAAATCAAAGCCGGCGACCGCGTCGTGCTGTTTGCCTACGGCGCCCACCACAATCCAAAGTTCTGGGACGACCCGGAAGCCTTCATCCCCGAACGCTGGACCGACAAGTCCAAAAAGCAGGTCAAATACAGCTACATCCCGTTCGGCGCGGGCAAACGCTCCTGCATCGGCGGCGCGATGAGCCAGGTCGAGAACACCCTCGCCTTATCGCTCCTGCTCCGCCGTTTCCAACCCGAATACGTCGGCCCCATCCCCGCTGGAATCCACGCGACCGTCACCCTGACCCCCAAAGGCGGCCTGCCCTTCAAGATCAAGCGCTTGGGCTGAGTCGCCCCGCGAGTCTCAAAGTCCTCTAAGCGGCGCGGTGCCAAACAACCCGCCGTTTCAGGTCTCTCATATGTTACGATCCTGTTTCGGGCGCGAACAAGCATCCCATCCAAACAGATCGGCACCCAAGACATGGCGCTCTTGAAACTCCAGGTCGGATGCGAGTTCCGTTATACGTTTCCTCAGGCCACGCCCGCGCTCCTGATGCTCAACGTCCACTACTCGCGCGCCTCCGATCTCATCGCGCCCGACTACGTCATCGTGACGCCGTCGGTTCCCATGAAGGCCTACCGCGACAGCTTCGGAAACTGGTGCATCCGCCTCACCGCCCCCGCAGGCAAAGTCACCTTTGCAACCAGCGCCCGACTGACCGACAGCGGCCTCCCCGACCCCATCGTTCAAGACGCCTGTCAAATCCCGGTCGAATCGCTGCCCGACGATGCGATCGTGTTCCTCCTGCCCAGCCGCTTCTGCGACAGCGACAAGTTGCTCGATCTCGCCTGGGCGCTGTTTGGAACCACCACGCCGGGCTGGCCCCGCGTCCAAGCCATCTGCGACTATGTCAACACCCGCATAACCTTCAGCTACGCCAACGCGCGGCCCACCCGCAACGCGTCGGAAGCCTACCAGGAAAGCATCGGCGTTTGCCGCGACTATGCCCATTTGGCCGTCGCGTTCTGCCGCGCGCTCAATATCCCAGCCCGCTATTGCACGGGCTATCTTGGCGACGCTGGCCTCCCCCCGCCCTATGCGCCAGGCGACTTCGCGGCTTGGTTTGAAGCCTACCTCGGTGGCCAGTGGTACACTTTTGACCCCCGCAACAACACGCCCCGCATTGGCCGCGTCCTCGTCGCGCGTTGCCGAGACGCAGCCGACGTCGCCATGATCACCACCTTCGGCCCCAACACCCTTGAGAGCTTCAAAGTCTGGAACGACGAACTCCCAGCCTGACCGGCCCGCACGCGCCTACGACCCATGTCGATTGCGGTTCCGACCCACCATTGCTTCCCTGCGTCACACTTCCCCTTTATGCTTGCCCACGGAGCACGACAGCAGGGGTTGGAGCGTTGACCAAACCAAAGCGGATCAATCTCGCCTTGCAGGGCGGTGGCGCCCATGGTGCCTTCACCTGGGGCGTCCTCGACGCCCTTCTTGAGGCCGACAACCTCGACATCGGTTGGATCAGTGCGACCAGCGCTGGTGCCGTCAACGCCGCAGCCCTTGCTGCAGGGTTTGCGGATGGCGGACGCGAAGGCGCTCGCGCCAAGCTCTACGAAGTCTGGCACGCCGTCCACAAGGCAGCCGTCCCCGATTTGCTCCGTCTAAACCCGTTCCTGTCGGGCGTGTCGAGTCTGGCCGCGTCGTCCGGCGTTGGCCGCATGTTTTCACCCTATCAGTTCAATCCGATGGGTTTTGACCCGCTCCGAAAACTGCTCACCGAAACCATCGACTTCGACAAACTCCGCGCCGCCTCCCCCATCGAACTGCTGATCGCCGCGACCGACATCTCGACCGGCCGCCCGCGCTTCTTCCGCCGCCATGAAATGACCGTCGATGCGGTCCTGGCCTCCGCCTGCCTGCCAACCCTCCACCATGCCGTCGAAATCGAAGGCCGCGCCTATTGGGACGGTGGCTTTTCGTCGAACCCGGACCTGATCGAGATCGCGCTCGAAAGCCCGGTTCACGACACGCTCCTGATCCTGCTGAACCCGACCTCGAAGTCCGGCGTCCCGACGTCGCCGCTCCAGATCGCCACCGAAACCGCCCGCCTGACCTTCAACGCGCCGCTCCTGCGCGATGTCGAAATCATCGAGACCGTCCGCGAAGCCGAAGGCGGCTGGCTCAAGCGGCGCTTCAACAGCCCCTCGCGCTTGACCCCGCTTGCGACCCATCGGTACCACCTGATCGAAGCCGGCCGCCACACGGCAGCACTCCCCGCTGGCAGCAAGATGAAGCCCGACTGGGACCTGTTTAAGTATCTCCACGGCGCTGGCCGCAGCGAAACGCTGAAATGGCTGGAAGCAAATCAGTCAAACATCGGCCGGCACGCCACGGTCGATCTCAAAGCCCGCTTCCTGACCCCACCGACCCGCTTCAAACCGCCAGCACTGGCCGAGGCAGCCGTCCAGCGAACGCTCGGCCAGCCGACCAACAACCCGCCCGCCGATCTGCCATCGCCCCCGGTCAAGGCACCACCAGACGGGCATACCCCTCGCTGATCGTACCGGTTAGAAGCGCCTGATACTCGGCATAAGCCGCATGTGGAGCGGTAATGGTCCCCAGTGCCTCATCAGCTGTTGCGCGCTTGGCATAAACAATCGCCGTTGATATCGGCACATAGTTGGCACGTTGCTTGTTCAGCGTTGTGATGAGCCCGCGCATCAGCCCATCACGATCCAACTGCGACACGACAATCATCCGCATCGCACCTTTGGTCAGCGACACCAGATGAATGAACGACGACGATGCCGGCACATACAGCCGCCCACGGTGCGAATAAGGAGCATCGGGTCGGTCGCATTCCTGAAACAGCAGGCTTGGCCATTCCGCATCCCACGTAATCTGCGTCCGATAAGCGACAATCGCGTCGGGATTAGCAAAGTCGGTCCGCAGCGTCAGATAGTCACCCAAATAATGGTCGACAGCTTCCCGCGTATAGGCACCCATGTAGACGGGGGCAGCGACCCCGCCGGTCGCCTGGCGCTCAAGCCCCCCAACCGCTGGTTCGCCCGCCGCCGCCCCAGCCTGGGCGACGCTTCCATGCCAATTATCGCGCACATCCTCGTAGTCGAGCCCTAGGTAAGTGCACACATCAAACAGCGTTTGATCGCGCACGGTCCGCCCGCCGAGCAGGTTCTGCACCGTCTTTTCATGGCAATCGGCAGCGTCTGCCAGCTGCGCCTGGGTCAGCTTCTTCTCGATCATCGCCGTGCGGATCTGATGGATCGCCTTGGCACGTTGATCGACGGGAATCGGCACGATCGGTTTGGGCTGATGTTTCATGATGCCTGCAGGTGGGCGGAGCAGCTCTCTTACCGGAAAATACCGGAAATTTCCGCTTGCGCCATTACCTGACGCAAACATCCTTGCCGAATCTCGCACCGCCCCCCGAAAACCGGCTCAAAATTTCCAGGATCCAATCGCAGTGCAGCAGCCTTAACCCCCAGACACCGGCGGTTTCCATCCATACAGCCAATCGTAGCGCGCGAGTAACCGAGGCCCCGCGACGGCGCGCATGGCGAGATTTCGCGCCAGCGCTGCCGCCCCACCCATGTGATAAATCCCGCCATTGCGCCGAGCCCCGGCAGCAACGGCCATGACCCGCCCGCGGCGCAGTCGAGCATAGGCGTCAAAGGCTGCCGAATAATCAGCCCCACTGGCCTGCACGCACGAAGCCAGCACTGCCGCATCCTCCAGCGCCAAAACACCGCCCGACGCCAGGAACGGTAGCACTGGATGGGCCGCATCGCCCAGCAATGCCACCCGCCCATTCGACCACCGCGACAAGGGCGGGACATTGAACAGGCTCCACGCCTTCCACCCCTCACCGGCACTGACAACCGATCTCAAATCCGGTGCCAATCCAACCAACCGCGCAAGCAGGGCATCACCGTCCACCTCGCGCGCCCATCCCTCGCTCGCGTCCGTCTGCGGCAAGATCACCACCAGCGCCGTCTGCATCGACCCCCGCACCGGATAGTGCACCCCATGCGCGCGCGGGGCGAGCCAAAGCCCGACCGCATTTCGGTTCAGTCCCGACGGCATCGCCACGACCCCGATCACGGTGCGATAGGCGCTCCATCCGGCAGGTCGCAGTTCCACCGGATCGGCCACGTAGCTGCGAACTTTTGACCACAACCCATCGGCCCCGATCACCGCCGCACCATTGGCCGCCCGTCCGTCGGCGGCGATCAACCGTACACCGTCCGCCGTCGCCTCCAACCTGTCGACCTGAAATCCGGTTTCTATGTTGATGGACGGGTCGCGCTGCGCCGCGTTGAGCAAAGCCGCGTGCAAGTCGGCCCGGTGCACCGTCCAATAGGGTGCACCATGACGCGCCTCGATGTGGTCTCCAAGCGGCATTGTCGCCAGCATCGACCCGCGGACACCATCGCGCACCTCGATCTCGCCGGGAGTACCGGCAGCGGGCGCAAGTGCGGCAGCGACCCCGATGGCACGCAGCACCCAAACCCCGTTCGGCCCGATCTGAATCCCAGCCCCCGCCTCTTCGAAAACAGGCTTACGTTCCAGCACCCGGCAACGCACGCCAACCTTGGAGAGCGCCAAGGCAACGGCCAACCCTCCGATGCCACCGCCCGCAATGAGCATGGGCCGGACAGGTCGCGCCGTGATGGCCATTTTCAGAGCCCGTCGCGAACGAGGCTGCCCTTGGGGTCCGTCTCGTCGGCGTGCAGGCGCGCATCGTGCACATATAACGTCGAGCAATAGGGACACAGGATCTGCGCATCGGCGCCCATGTCGAGATAGACGTGGGGATGATCGTAGGGGGCCCGCGCGCCCATGCATTGCAGTTCCTTGACGCCGACGAAGATCTTTTCGGCACCCGTGTCGTTGGCGAGATGGGGAACGGCGTGAGCAGCCATGGGCAAACCTTGCAAAGAATGAAAACAGTGTGGCGCCATTCATAGCCCTCGCCACCAAATAATGATAGGCACGCCGCGTAACACTGAAGGAGCATACATGCCGGTCTTTTCTTCCGATGGCGTCGAGATCGCCTACTTGGACGCGCCTGCGACCGGCGACGGCACGGGTAAACTGCCCGTGTTGCTGATCCACGGATTTGCCTCAAATCTGGGCACCAATTGGGTGTCGACGAGCTGGGTCCGCACCCTGACTGAGGCCGGCCATCGTGTCGTCGCCTTTGACAATCGCGGCCACGGCAACAGCGCCAAGTTATATGATCTGGCCGACTACGGTGCCCCGCTCATGGCCGAAGACGGGCGCCGTCTGCTCGACCATCTCGCCATTCCCCGTGCGCACCTGCTCGGCTACTCGATGGGCGCCCGAATTTCCGCTTTTCTGCTGTTGGCCCATCCCGATCGCATCGCCAGCGCGACCTTTGGCGGCCTGGGTGTCAACATGGTCCATGGCATGGCCTCGCGCGGCGACACCATCGCCCAGGCACTTGAAGCGCCAAGCATCGACGACGTTACCGACCCCGGCGGACGCGTCTTCCGCGTTTTTGCCGAACAAACAAAAAGCGATCTGCGCGCGCTGGCTGCCTGCATGAGATCGGCCCGCGCCCCGATCACCGCCGCAGCTATCGCTCAGGTCAAACGCCCCGTGATGGTCGCAGTCGGCACCGACGACCCCATCGCAGGATCAGCCAGCGAGTTAGCAGCCCTCATCCCCGGCGCAATCCATTTTGACATTGTTGGTCGCGAGCACATGAAGGCCGTCGGCGACCCGACGTTCAAAGCCGCCGTCATAAAATTCCTGGCCCAACACCAAAACTGAGCGGTCCAACCAGCACCGTCCGCCTTGACGCGTATCAGCCTCGGCACCGCCAAGAACTGGCCCAATCCGAAAGTTGCCTGACGCCGCCGAATCCGCCGAGGGGTACCCGCCGCTAACGAGGTCAGTCGCAATCACTTCGGAGGACAGTTCCATTGCGAACTGCCGAGGCTTCAACACGCAATACACACGCATCACAGAACGCTTTACGCAACGGCAGGCAACATACGCACGAAACGCTTACGCGCGAACAGGCCACGCTGGTTAGACCCCGAAATCCTCTGCGCAATCGCGCATCAGCCGCGACATCTGACCACTGAGTATTAATACCACAATCCCGCCTGGGTTGCGGAGCGAATCAATTATGGCGCTCCATTTTGGCTGTGGATAACTGACGCACTTCAGCGAATGAGCAACACGCCGGATGCGCCGTTTCCGCCGTTGTACCGACGCAAATCCGCCGCGGCTAGCCGCTCTAGTGCCTGAACCGCCGTTGGCGGTTTACCTGGAATTAGGCATCTGAGAGCTACCATGACGCCCATGTTGTATCGCGTCGCCCGAGTTGCCTTGATCCCGGCATGTTGCGCACTTCTCCTCTGGGGATGCGGAACCGGCCCCAACTTCGTTGCCAAGGACGAACCCTGGCGTCGCCAGGAAGAAATCGCCTGCTTATCCTCTGGTGCTGTGCGCGAAACGAACTACATCCGCACCCGTTCCGCACTCGGCGGCCCCAGCGACTACTGCGGCGCGCAACGCCCCTTTGAAATGACGGCTGCCGACGAGGGCCGTGTCGCCCTCATCCCGCCAGCCCTCGTCGTCTGCCCAATGGTGCCCCAGATCAACGATTGGGTGGCCAATGTCGCAGGACGCGCAGCCCGCCAGCATCTTGGCAGCCAGCTCGTAGGTTTGCGGGTCGCGGCCTCCTATTCCTGCCGCCCCATGAACAACGCTGACGGGGCCCGCCTGTCTGAACACGGCCACGCGAACGCGATCGACATTTCCGCCTTCGTGATGGCCGACGGCCGCATCGTCACCGTGAAAGGCGGCTGGAACGGACGCCCCGAGGAACACGCCTTCCTGCGCGAAGTTCGCGGCAACTCGTGCCAGACCTTCACCACCGTCCTTGCCCCCGGTGCCGACGCCCACCATAACGACCACTTCCATCTCGACCTCGCCCGTCATGGCCGCGACGGCCTCAAGCGCATCTGCAAATAGGCCCGCGGGCGGTTTGCGCACCGTCAGTGCAATTCCAACCAACTTATCCCCGCGCACGCCCATGCTGGCACAGTGGAAAAATCGTTCATCCGCTGAGAGACACCATGGATCAAACGCCAAACCTGAAGTTGCCCTATCTGGCGGCCGCACAGGCGCAAAAGCATGTCACGGTCAATGAAAGCCTCCGGGGTCTGGATGCCGTCATCCAAATTGGCGTCATCGCTCGCACGCAGACCACGGCACCGTCGAGTCCTGCAAACGGCGACCGCTATATCGTTCCAGTCAGCGCAACCGGCAGCTGGTCTGGCGCCTCAAACAAGATCGCCGCTTGGCAGGATGGGGCCTGGAACTTTTTTGCGCCAAATCCTGGCTGGCTGGCATGGATCACGGCCGAACAGGCCCTCGTCGTCTGGACCGGATCGAATTGGGCCGCAGCGTCCGCCAGCGGGGTCGCCCTCAACCCCGCCCCGCTCGTCGGCATTAACGCGACAGCCGACGCAACCAACCGCCTTTCGGTCTCCTCCCCCGCCTCTTTGTTCAGTCACACCGGTGCAGGTCACCAGCTGAAAATCAACAAAGCAGCAGCCGCAGACACAGCCAGCCTTCTTTACCAAAATGGCTTTTCCGGTCGCGCCGAGATTGGCCTTGCAGGCGACGACAACGTCCACATCAAAGTCAGTGCCGACGGCAGCATCTGGAAAGAAGCGCTGGTCATCAACCGTTCGACCGGCAAAGTGAGCCTCCCGATCAACGATGCCTGGACGGCCTACACCCCTGCGGTATCGGCTGGCACTGGATCGCTCGGATCAAATCCCCCCACCGCCACCGGCTCTTACTGCGACGTCGGCCCGATCCGCTTTTTCGATATCATGGTGACGTTTCCAGCCAACTACACCGCCGGCGGCCCAACCGCTGGCTCCTATATCGGCGTCACCATGCCATCAGCGCCCGTCGCCAACATGGACAACGGGATGGGCCGGGAAGTCGCCGTGATCGGTTCAATGCTGACGTGCTTTGGATTTGCTGGCAACGCGGTCGCACGCATCATGCGCCTGTCCGACTATGGGTTCGTTGCCGGAAATGCCTATCAACTCCATGCCCAGTTCTATTTGCGGATCGCTTGAGCGGAGCGGAAACGGCGGTCTGCGCAAAAAAGGGCGGGATGTTTCATCCCGCCCTCAATCAGTTGGTTCAGTCAGTCTTTACAGCTGTTTGCCTCAAGCCGTCTGCTGGATCGCCGAGAGCTTCCAAGCATTTGCGCCTCCGCCATGACGGCGGGTAAACGTCCACACTTCCGTGACCTCCTGCGGTTCGCTCGTGCTGCCCTCGACAACGCGCCCGCTGGTCCGCTCGACAGTGGCATCCGTCAGCGAATAGCGCATCGCAACCGACGCATATTCACCGGTCGCTTCCGACCAGGCTTCCGCCAGATCGCCCGACAGCAACTTGGGCTGGCCCAGATCGTTACGTACCCCATTGCGCGCGTTCTCGTCCAACTGCTCGGTGAAATAGCCAAGCATTTCAGGCGTCGTTGCCGACCGCAGCGCACCTTGGTCTTCACGGCTGTAGGATAGCTGAATGACCGACAGCAACCGCTCAAACGACGTGTAATCGGCAGCTTCAATCACCAAGGGCTGAGTTGCAGCAGCAGCGGCTGCAGCGCCAGCCGTACCCATGCCAGCGCCAGCATTGCGGCCCGACCCGATCCGCGACTCGTTCATCGCCGTCCGCTGATAGTCCGGACCGTTCGGCGTGGCCGTCGCTGGCTGATTACGACGACGGAAGTAGCTGATGGCAAAATAGACAACGCCAGCGATCAGAGCCGCCTGCAGCAGGAACCCGACCATGCCGAGAATGCCGCCGATGCCGCCAAAGAACCCAGCCCCCAGCAACGCGCCGATCAAGCCTGCGCCGAGCAACCCGCCCATGAACCCAGTGCCGAACCGCGACGCCGGGCGTGCCGCCGCCGCAGCGCCCGCTGTTGCAGCGCCCGCTGTCTGTGCCGCAGGTTGGGTGGTACGCTGCATAGGCTGCGCCGTTGTCGGCGCCGTCTTCGTGGCGGGCGGTGCGGTGTACGTTTTCACCCCACGACTGCCGGTGCTGAACCCGCGTCCCGCGCGCGCTTCTGCCTCAACCGAGCCTGTCAGGCTCAGAGAAGCAAACACCAGCGCCGCCGCAGCGGTCCGGGTAAGTGTATCGATCGAACGATTGGTGGACATGACAACCCCAATGATAGCCTAACAAGAGCAGCCCCCTATATAGGGTGCTGGTTTAAAATTTCATCAGGCGCTGCAACAACGGCCACCTCCAGCCCGATCAAAACAACTTCAACCCCGGTGGCAGTGCGATCCCGCCAGTTGCTTCCTTCATTTTCTCAGCCATCAGCGCCTCCACTTTCGTCTTGGCGTCCTGCCCGGCCGCCAAGATCAGATCCTCCAGGATTTCGGTTTCATCCGCCCGCATCAGCGACGGATCAATCTTAACCTTCTTGATCTGGCCTTTGCCGTCGAGCGTCAGGCGAACGAGGCCACCGCCCGAGCGGCCCTCAACTTCGGCTTGACCAAGCTCTTCCTGCATCTGTTGCATGCGCGCCTGCAACTGCTGCGCCTGCTTCATCATTCCCATAATGTCTTTCATCGCGCCTCATCCCTGTAGCAGCCGAGCCACTCATATCGTGCAGCCTTGACCGAAAAGCAAACCCTCAACCGGTTGCCGACGTGTCGTCATCCCGCACGATCTGCTGCGTGCGAATGCGCGTGATTTTACCGTCGGGAAACGTCTCCAGCAAAGACTGCACAGCCGGATGCTCGACAAGGATCTCCCGCTCGCGGGCTTCGCGCTCGCGCCGCACATCCCCGAGTGTCGGCTCACCCACCGTCTTGCTGACGACGACGACCCACTTCCGCCCGGTCCATTTATTGAGCTTTTCGCGCAAATCGTTGGGCAGTGCCATCGGCGCCGTCGGCAGCAGATAGATGTCGATCGAACCGACGCCCGCATCAAACCGAACGAGGCTGACGCTTTCTTCAAGATCGACCTTGAGCTTGGCCTCGCGATATTTGCCCGCCACCTCGACCACATCGGCAAACGAGGCCACGGCGTCAAACCGCGCCGGCTGCAAAACAGGCAAATCTTCGGGATCGGCCGCCATCTCCTCGATATCGAGGTCGTCATAGATTGGCTCGGCGTCGACGGCTGCATCGATAAAATAGGGCTCGCCTTGGGCACCCTCGCCGTCCGCGTGATCAGGCCCTTGGGCGGACGGCTGTCCCGCAGGCCTTTGATTGAGCGTCGCAGGCGGTGGCGGCGCATCCCGCGCCCCTGGCCCCGGCGGTTCGCGCCGCACCAGCGCATCCCCCCCAAGCACGCGGATCAGGTCTTCGGGCGAGGGCAAGTCTGCCATGTGCGCAATCCGGATCAGCACCATCTCGGCTGCAGCCAACGGATCGCCCGACCGTGCTGCCTCCTCATAGCCCTTCAACAGCATCTGCCACAGTCGCGACAGCAGCGGCACCGACAACTGCCCGGCCAATTGGGTCGCCCGCCGCTTTTCTTCGCCCGAGAGCTGCTCGCCCGCAGCCCCCACCCCGACCACCTTGACACGCGCGGTCTGATGCACGGCCTCGGCCAGATCGGCCAGCACTTGGGCGGGCTCCGCACCGTCCCGGTTGAGATCGGCCAGCGCTGTCAATGCCGGTGCTATCGCGCCCGCCGCCACCTGCTCCAGCAGATCGAAAATCCGCCCGCGATCGGCCAGCCCCAGCATCTCGCGCACCTGAGCTGCCGTCACCGATGCCCCCGGCGTCCCAAGCGACATGGCAATAGCTTGATCGAGGATGGACAACCCGTCGCGCACCGATCCTTCAGCGGCGCGCGCAATCAACGCAATCGCATCTTCGTCGGCCGTCGCGCCCTCGGCGTTGACGATCCGCTTGAAGTGCGCCGCCAGCACCGGCACGTCGACACGCCGCAAGTCGAACCGCTGGCATCGCGACAGCACCGTCACCGGAACCTTGCGGATTTCCGTGGTCGCAAAAATGAATTTCACATGCTCGGGCGGTTCCTCGAGCGTCTTGAGCAGCGCATTGAACGCGCTCTTGGACAGCATGTGGACTTCGTCGATAATGAACACTTTCGTTCGCGCGACGATCGGCTTGTAACGCGCGCTCTCGATGATCTCGCGGATGTTTTCGATACCGGTATTGGACGCAGCGTCCATCTCGACCACATCGGGATGACGGCTTGCGATAATGTCCGCGCAATGCCGCCCCAGCGTTGGCATATCGACCGTCGGCCCGCTTTTGCCGCCATCAACCTCGTAGTTCAGCCCACGCGCCAGAATCCGCGCCGTCGTCGTCTTGCCGACCCCCCGCACACCCGTCAGCATATACCCTTGCGCGATACGGCCCGACGAAAACGCATTCCGCAGCGTCGTGACCATCGCCTCTTGGCCGATCAGATCCGGGAACGCTTGCGGCCGATACTTGCGCGCCAGCACCACATACGGCTTGGGCGCATCGCCAAACAACCCGGCCTCCGGCGACGGCTCAACGGACGGCGGTGGTGGTGATTTAACCATTCAAGCTCCGGGCTCCCAACAGTGCCCCGCACTGCAAAACCCTTCAGGGTTTTAGGGGAGCAAAGCGACCCGCGCCCGGTGGCGCGCCCCATCGGAGCGCCTTCAGCGCGTGAGACACAAAAACCGCGCGTGAGATATAAAAAGACTGGCGAACGACCCGGCACCGGTTCGTTAGGGCTGCTTCCTTCCGGACCTGACCCGGTTGGCGATGGTATCGTCCGTCGCCAGTCCACCCCTGTTATGGCGAGTGTCGCGACATTGTGCAACCCCATCCCGACAGCGCACACTCTTAAGCTGCCGAGCCCATCAGTTCGTGAACGCCCGCTCCCTCCAATCATCGAGGTTGCCGCTCGCAGACCCCGACGCTGGCGCCTTCGCCACCGGTTCGCGAGATTTCTTCGCGGCACCACCCGCACCCAACGCTGATGGCCGACCAAACCCACCTGCATTTCCCTTTTCAGCCGGCGTGACGACGCCAACAACAGCGGGCAAAACACTCGGCTCTGACGAACGATAGTCAATCGATGAAATCACATTCAACGGCATTGCCGTTTCGACCACCGCAATGCCCGCATCGCCCGGCCCCGCGGCAACGATCGAAACGGGCACCGCTTCATCCAATTGGGTGCTGGTCCAGCCCATAACCCGTGCTGACATCGGCATCATCGCGATAACCGGCTGCTCCCCGCGCACCCACCTACGCATGGCATGCACCTGAACCGCAAGCGCCACGCGCGCCTGAACGCTGAGAGCCTCAGGCGTTGCCACCAACCCCCGGCGCTCAGCCAACCGCGTCACAACATCGGCTTGCCGAACGAGCGCCGCGCATGCCGTGGTCTTGGCGGCGGCGTTGTCGTCGAGCAGCCCCCGCGCCAACGCCGTCGCTTCAGCATACTTCCCCGCACGATAAAGTACGCCGACGTAATAGTCGCCGAACCCCCCGCTATAGTTTCCGATTTTGTAGGACTGGGCGCGCGCACCAGATGTCAGTGCAGCCAACACGATGACGACACCGGCAACGGTAACAATGCTCCGCTGCCGATGGCCGATTGCGACTGGACGAAACGATCTCGGCAACGGGCGAACCATGCTTTTCTGTTTCTCACACGAAAGATGCAGAAAAAACCGAACCAAAGGCCTGAGGCGAGACAGCGCCCCCAAATGCAGACGACCGCATTAGAGACAACAGGTGTTCGTGTTCGCGCGCGTTGTAAAGCCGCCCTGCCTGCCGCCTGTACACTAAAGACGAGCACGGAGGCGGCGGGGACACACAAAGTGCCGCCCCCCCCCCCATCACCCAGCGTCACGGTCCTGGGCTACTTCCCCAACCCCAGCGCGACGGCCATCGCCCGGAACACGCGGGTGTTGTCGATGCGGCCGCGGAACTGCTCAGCGCCTGGTCCCATCGCCGTCAGAACCACATCATCGGCAGCATGAATACCACGATCAGCCGTCATCGGCAGGTTTCCAGTGCGTCGCGCCGACCCTGGCACGGCACAGTTGGCCTCGTTCACCGTTGCAATCTTAGTGTCGGGTGTCGAATTTGCGGGCATGTTCTCGCCCTCAAGATAGGGCTTACCGGCATCGCAATGATCGGGGAACGCAGCAAACACCACCGCAAGCCGCCGCGAAACATCCACGCTCGGCGGATATCCTTCGGCATCGGGTGCTCCGTAGTTGGGGAACTTCGAGTTGGCATAGATCTGCAACCGATCGCGGATCCCTGGCCCCATGGCATCGTCGTAGGTGCCAATGATCGACACCGGATGGGCATGGTCGGCGACGACAATAATCAATGTGTCGTTGCGATCACCGGCAAAATCTTTGGCGACCTGCACCGCGTTATCGAGCATGATCGTATCGTAAACCGCACGTTCCCAATCCAGCGAGTGGCTGTACTTATCGATGCGGCCCGACTCGACCATCAACACGAAACCCTTGTCGTTGCGGGTCAGCACTGACAGCGCCGAGCGAACCTGATCCGTCAGGTCGGGCTGTTCGGGAAACAGTGAGACAGTCCCCTTCTTCAAAATCCGCCGGTCGAGCGCACCGTCGATATTGAGCCGGTTAAACAGTCCCAACAGCTTTCGTGTGTCAGGCGAGGTGGCGGCAGCCAGCATCTCGGCGTTCGTCGTGGCGTAAGCGTAGCCATCGGCCTTGAACTTCGCGATATAGTCGACGTTGTCCTTCCGCTTCCCGTGCTCGACCGATGCTGGCAAAAAGTTCGGCGAGCCTCCGCCCAGCATGACATCAGGCTGCAACTCATGAAACGCTTTGACAACATCGTCAAAGTCCGAGCGCCGCCGTGTGTGGGCAGCCATGGCCCCTGGCGTCGCATCTTGAATCTCGGTCGTCGTCACGATGCCGACAGCCATCCCAAGTCGCCGCTTCACGAGTTCCGCAATCGTCTCGACTTTGGGATGGGCGAGGGTGTGTTTGTTGTTGGCGCAGTAAACGCCCATCGCGTTCACGCACGACTTGTGCCCCGTCGTAAAGGCCGACATCGCATTCGCGCTATCGGTCACCAGCGCGTCTGACCCGTGTGTCGACACCAGCGCCATATGCGGCATGTCGTCGATGGCGAGCTCCCCGCCATAGCGGCCTTCCACCAGCCCTTTCGACATGATCCGCGCCGCCGTCCGGTGCGCCACCGACAACCCGTCGCCCACAAACAGGATCACATTCTTGGCAACCCGCCCCTTGGGGGTATCGAAAACCTCCCAATTGACGATGGCCTTTTGATTACCCGACTGCGCCTCGACCACCACCTTACCTGGCGTGTCAATCTGCACCCGGCGGATCCAGTACGAAACCTGCGGCAAGCCCTCTTCCAGTTCGATGACCCACGGTTTCTTGCCGAATGCGGTTTCCGCATCGACGCCATTGATGCTCACCTTCAACGACGCGGGATCGGGCGCTCCGGGAAATTCGACCTTCAGATCAAATACGCTGCCAGCAAGGATCTCGGCGCGGTCAAGCGGATAGATCGTTTGCGCACAAACCCCAGACATCGACGCCACGAGGGCGGCGCAAACTCCAACAAACCTCGACATCATAAGCTGGCTCCCGGCAAACCCTGCGCTAGAGCGAGGTTTCGCCCCGCACAACTTCGATTATAGCCCACGCGCAACGTGTCTGTGACAATCCCATCCGTTGAACATACGCCATGATTTGCCAAACCAACAGCATCCGGCCCAAGCGACAGACGGGATCAGCCTACCCCTTGCGCCCGCCGAAGATATCCAGCGCGGCGTCGACCGTCTTTTTAAGCGTGCCGGTCGCCTCGCCATCCCCTTTACTGGTGGCAAGCGTTATGACCTCATCCGACATGGCAACGTTGCGCCCATTGGCAAAGGCCTCGTGGTTCTTTTCGACGCCGGCCAGGTCGTAGAGATAGTTGACCATCAATCCGTGGCTTTCGCGGATACCCTTTTCCGAAACGTCTGCCATCCAGTTGACGCGCTCGATGCGTGCACCGTTGCCCAAGTGGAACCGCGCGACGGGGTCGGTCACGCCGCGTGCCTGTCCCGTCCCCGACAAGTAGCGCGCACCCAGCCGCAACAGCGCCTCCCGCAGCAGTGTCGAGCGCACATAGCCCTCCTGCTCGCCCTGCACCGCAAGGCTGCGCAATCCAGCCCCCGCATCGGCGGCGCCGGCGTCTTTGACAATCCGCTCGATCAGTGGCTTGGGCAAATGGCTCGCGATATCCGTTTCCGCATGATCCAGCCAGCGCCGGAATCCTGGCATCGGCGACAGCGTCGCAAACGTCTTCAGCCCTGGCAGTTCGTGCGCCAAGTCCGCCGCCACCTGCTTAATGAGGAAGTTACCGAACGAAATCCCCCGCAAACCCGGCTGGCAATTGGAAATCGAATAAAAGATCGCAGTGTCTGGCTCAGCGTGCGGCTCTAAGGGAATCGGTGCCCGGATGATCGGCGCAATCCGCCCCGACAACTCATTGACCAGCGCCACTTCCACAAAGATCAACGGCTCGTCGGGCAGGCCTGGATGGAAAAATCCAAAGCAGCGCCGGTCCGACGCCAGCCGACGCCGCAAGTCTTCCCAGCCGTCGATCGCATGGACGGCCTCATAGGCAATCAGCTTTTCCAGCACCGCCGCGGGCGTATTCCATGAAATCCGCCGCAACTCGAGAAAGCCGCGATTAAACCACGACGCCAGCAGATGCCGCAGATCGGCATCGAGCGGGGCGAATTCGGGATGATCGCGCAACTGCGTGCCCAGATGCTCACGCAAACGCACCAGCGCAAGCGTACCATCGGGCGCCATGTTCATCCGCCGGAACAATTCCTGGCGCGGGCTTTCGACGGCGGCCTGAAGTGCTGCAAGACTTTCCGGCGTGGGCTTTGCCCGCCACGCATCGGCCATCGCGCGGACTTTGCGCGTATCGGGATTATATTTGCGGATGAGCAGGTTGAACAGGTCGAAGCGTTCAGCCCCGCCCGCACGGCGCACCAGCCGCACGAGATCATTGGCGATCACCGTACCGAGCACTTCCCCGCGCTCCGACATCAGCGCATCAGCCAAGCTCTCCACCTGTTCGATGAACGATCCATCCCGCTTGACGCTAACCGAGGGCTCTCCGACGATCACGCTGCGCAGATAATCAAACACCCGCTGCGGACTTTGACGCGTCAAAGCGAGCGCGGTCATGAACCCCGCCTCGGCCGTAACGGGCACGATGGCTGCTGAGGTCGGTCGCGCCGCCATCTCGGCCAGAATGTGGGCCCTGTCGGCGTCGAGCTTGGGCGCAGGCCGCCGCACATCGGCATCGTCGAAACTTGATAACTTGATCGGATTTCCAGCCATGATCAGTGGCCCGATTTCAGGGTCCGTGGCCGTGACCACCATATTTCGCGACCGCACATGCGGATCGGCGAGCACCTTGTCGACCGTGTTAATAGGCCCGCACGGGACACCGGCGGTATCGAGCAACGCGAGCCACTCCTGGATCGTCTTCGCCGCCAGAGCCGCGTTGATGAGTGCGAACAGCGCCTCGCAGTTGTCGGTCCGCGACGCATTGGTCTTGAACCGCGCGTCGCCGGGCAACTTTGGAATACCAAGCGTATCGCACATCTTCTGGAACAGGCTATCGTTGCCAGCCGCAATCACCAGATACCCATCTGACGCCTTGAACGCTGAGAATGGCGTGATGGAGGGATGACGCGCGCCGATTGGTCCCGCGACCTCACCAGTTGCCGCATAGCGCGCAATGGCGTTCTCCAAAATCGCCACTTGGCAATCGAGCATCGCCACATCGATCTTGATCGCCTCACCCGTATTCGAACGATGGAACAAAGCACTGTTGACGCCGACCGCTGTGAATAACCCAGCCGTAATGTCCCCAATCGACGTCCCAACGCGAACCGGCTCCGCCCCCGGATTGCCGGTCACACTCATCAGCCCGCCCATCGCCTGCACGACCATGTCGTACGCCGCCCGCTTCGAATACGGCCCCGTATGCCCAAAGCCCGAGGCGGCCGCATAAATCAGACGCGGGTATTTCTCATGCAGCGTGTCAAACCCCAACCCGAGCTTCTCCATCGTACCGGGACGATAGTTCTCGACCAGCACATCGGCCTTTTCCAGCAACTGCTCGAACACGGCCTTGTCGTCGGGGTCCTTGAGATCGAGCGCGATGCTCTCCTTACCTCGGTTCAACGACAGGAAATACGCCGACCGGCCCTTGAAAAACGGCCCAAACGCGCGGCTGTCATCGCCCGTCAGCGGTTCGACTTTGATGACACGCGCGCCGAGGTCCGCCAACACCATCGTGCAAAACGGCCCGGCCAGAACCCGCGTCAGATCGATCACGGTCACGCCCGAAAGAGGGCCCTTGGGCCGCTCGACCATCCCCATCACAGGCTCCTCCGGCACATGGACTGCCGGCTTGTGCGTCACGGTCTTTTTCCCGGTTTTCGTCATCGTTGTCCAACCCGCCTCGCATCCGCCAAACCCACCCTAGTGATTGGTCGGCAATCGCGCACATTTCAAGGAAGCCCTACGGCGAACCCAACATTGATTTGGCAACGGCCTATGCATCCAATGAAGACCGCCCTAGGGCGTGTCGTCAGTTATGGTTTGGAGCTGGATGAGATCCAGAATGGCCGGGTGCCAGGAGCTTCGCGAAGCCAATACGGCCAGTATCGGGAAGCGGAGCGACGCCGCAAACGGCCATTCTCGACCTCACCGCTTCGCGGCGCGGAGAATTTGACCGATGGGTGCGTTGCTTTTCCTAGCAAGCCGGCCAGTATCGGGAAGCGGAGCGACGCCGCAAACGGCCATTCTCGACCTCACCGCTTCGCGGCGCGGAGAATTTGACCGATGGGTGCGTTGCTTTTCCTAGCAAGCCGATGTGGCTTGCGTCGTCAAGCGCCTGCCCCTCGATCAAATTCCTCAGCGTCCAGCCCGAATCCATAACTGACGACACGCCCTAAGGGTCCACATCGAATTTTTCCTGCAAAAACTGATGGGTCTGGGAAGCTGTGCTTCGTCATCGCGGAGCGATGCTCTGCATCGACGTGGGGCTGGCCCCGCTGACCGCGCCAGCGGTCAAATCCCTCATTTCAAAAAGCACTGCCGTCCCAACAGTAAAACTAAGAATGGTAACAGCAACGCGGCAAAATGAGCAGAGTTCACAACGAACGTTCGCTCCACCCTCTTTAACCCCGTCAATACGAGCAACAATTGCCACCAATTTAGGCTTTGGCGCCGTTTTAAGTAACAACCCAAAACCACAAAGGACGCGATTCCGGCGATCACAAAATGTGGCGCGACCGCTTGAATGCATTCGGATCGCCCCACCACCGAACCCCTCACAACGGAATATTGTCGTGCTTCTTCCAGGGGTTTTCGACGTGCTTGTTGCGCAGCATGTTCAGCGCCCGGCAGATGCGCTTGCGCGTCCCATGCGGCAGGATCACTTCGTCGATGTAGCCGCGCTCGGCGGCCACGAACGGATTGGCAAAGCGCTTCTTGTAATCCTCGACGCGGGCCGCGATCTTGACCGGGTCTGACAACTCCGACCGGTAGATGATCTCAGCCGCCCCCTTGGCGCCCATCACGGCGATCTCAGCCGTCGGCCAAGCGTAGGTGACATCGCCCCGGATGTGCTTTGAACTCATCACGACATAGGCACCGCCGTAAGCCTTCCGCGTGATGCACGTCACCTTAGGCACCGTCGCCTCGGCATAGGCAAACAGCAGCTTCGCACCGTGCTTGATCAGCCCGCCGTATTCCTGCGCCGTCCCGGGCAGGAACCCCGGCACATCGACCAGCGTCACCAGCGGAATTTCAAAGCAATCGCAGAACCGCACAAACCGGGCAGCCTTCCGCGACGCGTCGCTGTCGAGCACCCCTGCCAGCACGAACGGCTGGTTCGCCACAATCCCGACGGTGCGGCCTTCCATGCGCGCAAAGCCCGTGATGATGTTCTTGGCAAACTGGTCCTGGATTTCGAAGAAATCGCCTTCATCCACAATCTTGAGGATGAGCTCCTTCATGTCGTAGGGCTTGTTCGGGTTGTCCGGGATCAGCGTGTCCAGCGAGTAATCGTACCGGTCCGCCAAGTCCGCCGTCGGCATATCGGGGACACCCGACTCGTTGTTGGACGGCAGGAAATCCATTAACCGGCGCATCTGCAGCAGCGCCTCGACATCATTCTCGTAGGCCCGGTCGGCAATCGACGACTTCGTGGTATGAACCTTGGCCCCGCCCAGCTCTTCCGCCGTCACCGTCTCGTTGGTGACCGTCTTGACCACATCCGGCCCGGTCACGAACATATAGCTCGTATCCTTGACCATGAAGATGAAGTCCGTCATCGCAGGCGAATACACGTCACCGCCCGCGCACGGCCCCATGATGACCGAAATCTGCGGAATAACCCCCGACGCCAGGACATTGCGTTGGAACACTTCGCCATACCCACCGAGCGCGTCCACGCCTTCTTGAATGCGCGCGCCGCCCGCATCGAACAAACCGATAATGGGCGCGCGGTTCTTGATCGCCATGTCCTGAATCTTGGTGATCTTCCGGGCGTGCGTTTCCGAAAGCGATCCGCCGAGCACCGTGAAGTCTTTGGCAAACACGTACACGACCCGACCGTTGATCGTACCCCAGCCGGTCACCACGCCATCGCCGGGCGTCTTGTTGGTTTCCATGCCGAATTCGGTGCAGCGATGCACCACGAACGTGTCGAACTCTTCAAACGAGTTTGCATCCATCAACAGGTCGATACGCTCGCGCGCCGTCAGCTTGCCACGCGCATGCTGTGCATCGATGCGGTTTTGACCGCCCCCCAGGCGGGCCTGAGCGCGGCGCTGTTCAAGCTCATCGATCACATGCTTCATGGATAATTCTGCCCCGTGAGTTACGAAAGAACATCGGCCCAGATAGCATGTCATTTGTGCGACGCAAACCGGTAACAACGCCCGACTTCCGGAGGGGTTCGTTAACCGTGAGCGCGATATTCCAGATGCAACACCCGCCGCGCCCGCACCACCCGAGCCCGCTGCGACCGGTGAACCGCCAACGGCCGCATGGCGACAATATCCCCGCGAACAGTCAAGCAGAGTAAAGGCTGCCGTTCTGCAACGAGCGCTGCAATCGCGCGGCCATCGAGCCGCCCGCTGGTGTGCGACCCCGGCACGACCTCCAACGGTCCATTGTCTTCGTCGCAATCATCCAGATACACGCGCAGCACAACAGTACGCTCCAAGTCCGCGCGAGAACGTTCCACGCCGTCGTCGCCGCGGTCTTGATTCCATGGCACAAACCAGTTCGCAGCAACCGGATGATCCAACGCGGCAAACCGCCTGATGCGCGGCGTCGAACCCTCAAATCCGACACCCATCAGCCGCCGCGCCAGAGTCGCAAGCCCCTCGTGAGCCCCCAGCCAGTGGCGCGCCTCAAGCGACAAGCCGTCGAACTGGGCACCCGCCACGCTGCGGTCCCGGCGCGGGAACAAGTCATCCATGATCGAGAGATCGTCGCGCGACAGCGCGTATTCGATAATGGCAAACCCAAGCGCATCAAACCGCTCGTCTAAACCCGCAGGCATGGGTTGAGTGAACACGCTCTAGTCACCCTCAAAGCAGTCAAGCAAAAAGGCGATCCGCTGCGGCCCTGGCAAATGCCCGAATACCGACCCTTTGCTTGCGGCAAAATGCGGCGTCCACGCAACAACATCCTCCCGCGTCAACCCACCCTGCTTGCGCTCTTGTTTGATGGCCCAGCAATCGGCCTGCTTCTCGCTGTCAATTGTTGGCGCAAACAAGTGCCCCAAAACGTGATGGCCGCACTCGTGCAGCTTGAAGAACACCTGCAGGTTTGCAGGCAGCGTCGCCATGAGCACTGGATCGATCATGATCACCGGCCCGCCGCCGACGAATTCGGCCCGTCCCGCATCGCCAAGCGAAGGGACATCGACCGTCCGTACGACGCGATTGCGGAAATCTCGACAATTAACGACCTGCTTTTCGCTGGCTGGCGGCAGGGGAGATGGCAGCACGGGTGCCGCGCGCGCTTCGCTGGCCAAAACACCAGTCGAGTTGAAGAGCAAAGCCAAAACAACGAGGACGTATCGCATGCAGCATGGCACCCTGGCTGACCACCTCGGCTAGCCTACCGTGCATTAACGTGCAGAGGAAAAGAAAAGATCATCGAAGGGGCGCCTAGCCCTCCTTGGAGCCGCGACACGCCAGCAACAATGCACCCACCCAAATGCAACTACTCAAACGCGGGACCAGGGACAAGTCCCTGCTCGGGCCGTCTGAGGGGCGGACAGCCCGTCTGCTCCCCTCAGCTAAAGTGCTTCCGATTTAAATCGGACCAACCCTCGTCTGTTGTCCCGGACAAGTGCGCCCCCTTGCGCACGCCGATCCGGGATCTTTCCCCCAGCATCGAGTGGGAAAGACCCCGGATCGGCAAGTGCAGAGCCGTCCGGGGCAACAAGTGGCCTGGGTTTTCACTTCAATCTCAAGCGGAAAGACACGAACGAGCGGCTGTGCTACGGCTTGGGAGCGCAGCCCAACTTCGCCTGTGCCGCTACGATCTCTTCGCGGGTAATATTTTCTTCGAAGCAAACGGGCGGCTTTTTACCCGCTCTTTTCGCGCGCCTATAGACACTGCCTTCGGCGCACTGTTTTCCATCACTACGGAAATCGAACGGACAGTTGCACGGTCCAGGCGGGGTAGCCTTTAACACTTGAAACAGCAGCGTCCTGATCCGCGAGTCTTCACACGGATCGGGCTGCGGCAGCTTCGTAGCAACATCCGGTGGAGGTGGCGTTGGACACACCGGCTTCTGGACCTCCGGACATACTACGTGAACCGGCTTCTCGATGATCTTCACGATTGGCTTAGAAACAGCCCGCGTAACGGGTCGTGCCCGCTCAACGTCAGCACAACCTGACAGGGCAGCAAGGCAAGCTGCTGTGACGATAAACTTACAACTCGATATGTTACGCATACCAATAAGTTAGCCGATCACAGTAGCCGTGTCCCCCACCAGCAACGGATTTACCGTACGCGTGGCTTGAGAGCCCCAACCGCCGATCAGTGGTTCATCGCCTTGACGATGTCTTCCGTCATCTTCTTGGCATCGCCCAGCACCATGACCGTATTATCCTTGTAGAACAAAGGATTGTCGATCCCGGCATAACCTGAAGACAGCGAGCGCTTGTTGAACAGAACCGTTGCGCCCTTCCAGACCTGCAGCACCGGCATCCCATAGATCGGCGACGTCTTGTCGTCTTCGGCAGCAGGGTTCGTCACGTCGTTAGCGCCAATCACGTAGACCACATCGCACTGCGGGAATTCCGAGTTGATATCTTCCAACTCGAACACCTCGTCATAGGGCACGTTCGCTTCGGCGAGCAGCACGTTCATGTGCCCTGGCATACGGCCAGCCACCGGGTGAATGGCATACTTAACTTCGACACCCTTCTTCTTCAAAGTGTCAGCCATCTCACGCAACGCATGCTGCGCCTGAGCCACAGCCATGCCGTACCCTGGCACGATGATGACTTTCTGCGCGTTTGCCATCACGTAGGCTGCGTCATCTGCCGACCCGAGTTTCACCGGCTTCTGTTCGCCAGCAGCACCCGCAGGACCCGCCGTCTCGCCGCCAAAGCCGCCCGCAATCACCGAAATGAACGACCGGTTCATGCCCTTGCACATGATGTACGACAGGATCGCACCCGACGACCCGACCAGCGCGCCCGTGATGATCAGCGCGATGTTGCCGAGGGTAAAGCCGATGCCAGCCGCCGCCCAACCCGAATATGAGTTGAGCATCGAAACAACCACCGGCATATCTGCGCCGCCGATCGGGATGATGAGCAAGCCGCCGAACACCAGCGCCACGACGACAATCGCCCAGAACAGGAGTGTGGAGCCGCCCGACAGGCAGAAAACATAAATGAGATAGGCGAGCAACAGAGCCAGCGCGCCGTTGATCAGGTGGCGGCTCGGCAGCAGGATCGGCTTGCCGCTCATGCGGCCCGACAGCTTCGCGAAGGCGATAATCGAACCCGTAAACGTGATCGCACCGATCGCAACACCCAGCGCCATTTCAACGAGGCCCGCCGGTTCGAGCTGGCCGAACTTGCCGATCCCGAACGCTTCGGGCGCATACAGCGCACCCGCCGCCACGAACACGGCCGCCAAGCCCACCAGCGAGTGGAAGGCGGCGACAAGCTCAGGCATCATCGTCATCGGAATAGTCTTGGCAGCATATGCGCCGATCGCGCCGCCAATCCCGACCCCGCCAATGATGATGATCCACGTCGAAAAGTCATTGGGTGCAGCAAGCTGCGTGAGCGTCGTGCCCATCGCAATGGCCATCCCGATCATGCCGTAATTGTTGCCCTGCCGCGATGTGGCCGGGCTCGACAACCCCCGCAGGGCGAAGATGAACAAGATACCCGCAACGAGGTACAACAGGGCTGCGATATTAGCGGTCATGAGCGCTCCGGAGCGAATTTGGATGAGCAAACAGAGAGTTTAAAAACGAGAACTGGGAGCCTGAGGTCAGGGGCATCGAACGGACAAGGTGCCAATGTTCCAGTCCCAAATTCCCCGCGCCCTTACGTCTTAGGTTCTTTTTTCTTGTACATCGCGAGCATGCGGCTGGTGACGAGAAACCCGCCGAAGATGTTAACCGACGCCATGACGAGCGCGAGGAACCCGAAGATCTTTGCGATGATGGCACCCGATGACACAGCGGCCACGCCGCCAGCTAGCAACGCACCGACCACGATGACCGACGAGATCGCGTTGGTCACAGCCATCAACGGCGTGTGCAGCGCGGGGGTCACGCTCCAAACCACGTAATATCCAACGAAAATCGCCATCGCGAAAACCATCAGCCGGTAGATCGCAGGATCGACCGCGCCGCCAACACCTTCGGCGGCGAAAGCGGGGGAAGCAATCAACAGCAGTGCCGTGAGGGCGGTAAGCATGCGGGACATTGGATTGATCCTGTCGTAACCGGAAACTCTGTCTTCGTAGGTTGGGTCAAGCCCTTGCGCGACCCAACAGCTTATGCTTTCGGCGCAAGGCTGGCATGAACGATCACGCCGTCTTTCGCGAGCAGCGAACCCTTGAGCACGTCGTCGTCCCAATTGATCTTGAGAACCTTTTCCTTCTTGTCGAACATCGGCTCGATGAAGTTGTAGAGGTTCTTGGCATAGAGACTGGACGCATTGACCGGCAGCTTCCCGGCCAGATTAAGAAGTCCCGAGATGCGCACGCCGTTGTGGTCGACGATTTCGCCGGCCTTTGTCAGCTCGGTATTTCCGCCCCGCTCAGCCGCCAGGTCCACGATGACAGCGCCCGGCTTCATGCTCTCGATCATCGCGCGCGAAATCAGCTTGGGCGCCGGACGGCCCGGAATTAGCGCGGTCGTGATCACGATGTCTTGCAACTTGATGTGGTTCGACACCAGTTCAGCCTGCTTGGCCTGATATTCGGGCGACATTGGCTTGGCATAACCCGCCGCCGTCTGCGCCTGCTTGAATTCTTCGTCCTCGACCGCGACGAACTTCGCGTTGAGCGACATCACCTGCTCTTTGGTGGCTGGCCGCACGTCGGTCGCCGTCACCACCGCACCCAGGCGCCGCGCCGTGGCGATCGCCTGCAGGCCCGCGACGCCGACGCCCATGATGAACGCTTTCGCGGCTGGCACCGTCCCGGCGGCCGTGTTCATCATCGGCAAGGCCTGTTCAAACATCGCCGCCGCATCGATTACAGCCTTATAGCCGGCAAGGTTGGCCTGTGACGACAAGACGTCCATGGACTGGGCGCGGGTGATGCGCGGAATGAGTTCCATCGAGAAAATGGATGCCTTCGTCGCGGCCATCGCGTCGAGTTCCGCGCGGTCCCCATACGGATCGGCCATGGCGGCGACGATCGCGCCGGGCTTCAACTGCGCAATCGTTTCGTTGCTGGGACGACGCACGGCAAGCAGGAAATCGGCGTCCGCCAGAGCTTCTCCAGCGGTCGGCACGATGGTCGCGCCCTGTGCCGCAAGCTGCGCATCTGAGAAGCGCGAGCGCAACCCGGCTCCGGCTTGGACTTTGACGGTGCAGCCAAGTGCGCTGAACTTCTTGACGGTTTCGGGGGAAATGGCCACCCGCGGTTCGTCATGACCCTCAGCCGTCACGGCAATCGTCACCATCGTAGCATGCCTTCTTTTATAGCTCGGCTTGGATTGAACACGTCCGGTGCGGAAAAACTGACCGGCCGCATGACACTATTCGGTTTGGCAAGGGGAGTTCAAATGAGTTCAGGTAAGAAGGTGAGTTTGGCGGATCGACCTTCCGGTCGGGCGACAACCGGCCCTGCCTGCCGTGAAGCAGGCGGGACGGCGGCTTGCGCGATGCCCCTTGGCTCACTCAGTTCGAGGCTGGCACCAGGAAAAAGAACATCGCAACCATCAACAGCACGCAGATCGCGGTGCCGTATTGCGCAAGTTTGATAAAGCCGCGGTAAGTCGCAACGTGTTCGGCATAATCCATGTTCGGATTGCCTTTGGAAGTATCAATTGCCATGACGTGGCCCCATTTGTTGATTTTGCGACGATAGTGATGCCACATCTTGACGCGAGTGCAAGTCTGATTGTTGCCACCTTGTCACTCTGCTGCAAACAAGACATTCGTACAAACTGTCCGCAACACCGCAGCTCTTTTGATCGGCATACCATATGCCTTGCATCGTGATCAATCGTCTGCAGACCAACAGCCTCCGTTGACGCACGCCCAGGCCATCCATAGGGTGCATCGCTTGTCCGTCGCGCCGCAACACGCACCGCGCACCACACCATAGCGAACCAGATCATGACCGTCCGTCTCGACCCCGCCGTGCTATCAGCCCTCCCAGACGCCAAAGCCTGGCCCTTCGAAGAGGCCCGCCGCCTCCAGGCGCGCCTTGCCCGTATGAAGCGCGATCCAGCAACGCCGGTCATCTTCGAAACCGGCTATGGCCCCTCGGGTCTCCCCCACATCGGGACATTCGGCGAAGTCGCCCGCACCAGCATGGTCCGGCACGCGTTCGAGGCGCTGACCGCCGGCCAAACCCCCACCCGTCTCGTCTGCTTTTCAGACGATATGGACGGCTTGCGGAAAGTGCCAACCAACGTCCCCAACCAGGACGAACTCGCCAAGCACCTCGACAAACCCCTTTCGCGCGTCCCCGACCCGTTCGGCAAATTCGATAGCTTTTCGGCCCATAACAACGCCATGCTGCGCGATTTCCTCGACCGGTTTGGCTTTGAGCATGAATTCATGTCGGCCACCGCCTGTTACGCCTCGGGCCAGTTCGACGAAACCCTGCTCGCCATGCTGGCCGCCTACGACAAGATCATGGACATCATCTTGCCGACCCTCGGCCCCGAGCGCCGCGCAACGTACGCGCCGTTCCTGCCCGTCTGCCCGCGCACCGGTCGCGTGCTGCAAGTCCCCATGATCGAGCGCAACGTCAAAGCGGGCACCGTCACCTATGTCGACCCCGAAACTCACGAGCGCATCGAGACCAAAGTCACCGGCGGCGCGGTCAAGTGCCAGTGGAAGGCCGACTGGGCTATGCGCTGGACAGCCCTTGGCATCGACTACGAGATGGCCGGAAAGGACCTGATTGACAGCGTCACGTTGTCATCCAAGATCTGCAAAGCGCTTGGCGCAACGCCGCCCGAAGGCTTCAACTACGAACTGTTCAACGACGAGACCGGCGCCAAAATATCCAAGTCCAAAGGCAACGGCATCGAGGTCGAGCAGTGGCTGACCTACGCCCCGCCCGAAAGCCTCTCCTTGTTCATGTACCAAAAGCCCAAGACGGCCAAGCGCCTGTTCTTCGATGTCATACCGCGCGCCGTCGATGAATACCTCCAGCTTGCCGATGCTTATCCCGGTCAAGACCCCAAAGCAAAGCTCGACAATCCGGTCTGGCACATTCACGGCGGCAATCCCCCAGCCCCCGGCCTCCCCGTCACCTTCGCTCTGCTGCTGAACCTCGTCAGCGCATCCAACGCCCACGACCATTCCGTGCTGTGGGGCTACATCCGCCGTGCAGCCCCCGACGCGACCGCTGAAAAGTATCCCCTTCTCGATAAGCTCGTGTCCTACGCGATTGCCTATTTCGACGCCTTCGTGAAGCCTGCCAAAACCTTCCGCGCGCCAACCGATCAGGAACGCACGGCCTTAGAGGCCCTCTATAGCGACCTGGCCCTGGCACCGCCAGGGGCCAACAGCGAAGCCCTTCAAAACATTGTCTTTGAAGCGGGCAAGGCAAACGGTTTTGCCGAAACCCTGCGCGACTGGTTCAAAGCCATCTACGAAGTCCTGCTTGGCCAAACCCAAGGCCCGCGCTTTGGGTCGTTCATCGAGTTGTATGGCGTCGAAGAAACCCGCGCCCTGATCCAGCGCGGTCTCAATGGCGAACTATTGGCCAAATGATCAGACAATTGGCCGCTGCCGACGCATGTCCAGCTTCGGTCAACCAAACATCCGCACAACACTCCCGGTCTGCGATCCAAAATCAATCCGCAAGATCCGGCCCGCCACCTCAAGCAAGCGAGATTCGCGCGCGCGGATCGCCTCTGGCCCCCACGTCTGCGCCGTGAGAATATCGTTGTTGGTCGCGAAGAGCGGGATGCCAGCTTGCGGCTCGCGATAGATCGCCAGCTTGTCTGCGAAGTCCTTGTTCTTGGCCCGGTCGTTCTGCCGTTCGGGCACGAGCGCCAGATTGCCCAGACAGGTCTGGCAGTCCGCGCGCACGTCTGCATCGGCAAACACCTGCTTCCACGCACTCGTCGCCGAAGGCCGCAACGGCAAGACATGCTCGACCGTCAAAGCCTTTGGATCGACCAGCAGACTCGTCCCTGAGACCTCCTCTTCGATCCGCATCAGCAAGAGCTTGCTCATTGCCGCATCGCGCCGGTGCAGGTCCTTCAGATGGAACCCGATCGTGCGCTGCTCTTCACGCGAAACCTCGAACAAGGAAGCCATGACCTCGCGTGCGGCTCGATTCCGAATAGCCTCGATAATGGGCGCAAATCGCCGTTGCCGCTTCCCCGCACCATGCCCGAGCAAGCGCAGCAGATAGGCAAACCGTTCGATCTCGATCATCAATGCGCAGGCCTCGTTGGGCTGCTCTGGAAATTGCGCCATCGCCAGAATAGCCGCTGGCACCCAGTCCGCCTTATTGATCCGGTTCAACGATACGAGCGCCCGCGCCAATACTGGATGCTCGGCGCTCTCAGGCTTGGCCGAAAACGTGCGCACCCGGTTGAATGCGATCGTCAGCGGCGTCAGTTCCTCCTCGACAAACCTCTCGCTGCCCAACTCACGCACAAGCCCGCGAACGGCGGCGATGATCGGCGGCCGATGCAAGCCATGGATCAGGCGCAGATGCCCCAGGAACGTTTCAAAGTCTCCGCCCGTTGCCGCGTCGGCTGCGTCCCACAAGGCCAAAGCCCGGGGGGCCGACTTAGACGGCATCCCCCGCAACACCTCAGCCTTGATAATATCGTTACGCTCCAGAGGTTTGCCGCGATCGTTGAGCACGGTAAACAACCGGTGGGCCCGATCGATGTCGCGCGAAATGATCACAACCACATGGCACCAGTCCATGATGTACAATGCCAGTCGTCGGCGGTCTGCTGGCGCCAACTCCATCAACTGGTTGATAAAAAACTCCTGGATCGCCGCAATCCCCGCGCCGCCTTCGCCCATTTGAGCATCAGGGGGCAACATTGCGCGTGGAAGACGCGGCAACACATGCGCTTCCAGATAGGCCTGCTCACCATCGCGCGTCTGCACGCGCCCCACCCGCGTGGCAATATCGCGCGCATTCGGCGTCACCGTGATCATGCCATGGAGACGCTCCGCGATCGCAGGCATGTCGCCTTCAACCGCACCCGTCGTGTCCTCAAGATCGCGTAAAACGCTGGCAAGGATCAGCACGGTCAAGAGGCGCTGCTGCCCATCGACCACTTCGAACACGCGCGGCCCACTGAACGGGGGCGGTGGCTGATGCCCGTCAGCTTCGGGGTCGAGCAGCAGGATAGTCCCAAGAAAATAGTCGGGCGACGCCGACAAAGGATCATCCAAACCGACCGCCGAAGACAGGTCATCGAACAATTGCCCGGCTTCCTTCATTGTCCACGCATAGGGCCGCTGGTACGCGGGCACCGTGAACAAATACGGATTATCAAACAAGCGCGCGAGGGGCAAAGATGTTGTGGGCAGTCCTGGAAACATCAGTCGTACACTCTACCATCAGATGAAATGTTAAGTCTGAGCGATGTCCTTGATCAGGCCCCACCGGCAACACCGTCGCGTTACGTCCGGGTCGACGGTTCTCGTCCTGCGCAGCCATCAATTATTCGAACCGGTCAGCCCCCCAAGAACGGTCCGGCATCAGCAAACTGCAAAAGCAGCTTTTGCCGAATTCGGGCCGACAGGCGTAGAACCGGCAACCGGATTTTGCTACCACATTCTGTGTTCACGACAGGACGTCATCACGAAAATCCTGGCGGTGTGCTTTTGACAAGCGGCGCCCGCAGCAAAGGCTCATCGGTTTTCAGATCGACCCATAGTCCAGCACGAGTGTGTCCAAGCGGAGTTGTCTTGAGACAAGGTTGAGTTCAAAACAAACAAGGTATTTCAATCCAATGAACCAACCCGATCAAACGAACGTCTACAAACTTGCGACGCTTGATGATTGGACCTGCGCTGTCGTGGCCGGCGGGTACGTTGGCTCGCCCGACGACAAGCGCGACGGCTTTATCCACCTCTCCTGCGCCCATCAAATCGCGGCCACCGCCACAAAGTATTTCAGCGGCGTCGAGGGCCTCTGTCTGATCGCCTTCGATGCTGCCGATCTGGGTCCATCGCTGGTATTCGAGCCCTCCCGGGGCGGCGATCTGTTCCCCCACTATTTCGGCACCCTGCCAACCACATCCGCACTGTGGATCAAACCAGTGCCCCTCGATGACAGTGGCGCACCCGTGTTGCCACAAATCTAACCCGCGCGATCCAAACGGCGCGCAGCCACCCCTCCATGAAACCGGTGAGCCAGCCAGATGACCGACAAACTCTACGCGTTCTCGCGTCCTCTCCTGTTCGTCTTGCCGCCCGAAGAGGCGCATGAACTGACGTTAAAGTCGCTGGAAAGTGGCCTTTTTCTGCGCGACAGGACGCCAGCAGACCCGCGCCTCGCCATCACGGTCGGCGGACTGACCTTTCCAAACCCGATCGGTATTGCAGCAGGCTTTGATAAGAACGCCCGCGTACCCGACGCCGTCCTGGCCTTAGGTTGCGGCTTTGCCGAAATCGGCACAGTGACCCCGGTCGCCCAGTCGGGCAACCCGAAGCCGCGCGTGTTCCGCCTCATCTCCGACAGGGCTCTGATCAATCGCTTGGGCTTCAACAACGACGGTCACGCGCCAGCCCTCGCTCGCCTGGAAAAACGCACAGCAGCTGGCATCGTCGGTGTCAACGTCGGCGCGAATAAAGACGCCGCAGACCGAATCGCCGACTATGTCACCGGCCTCGTGTCGTTCAACGCCGTCGCGTCCTACTTCATGGTCAACATATCCTCGCCCAACACCACGGGCCTTCGCAAACTCCAAGACCCAGCTTCCCTCGACCTCCTTTTGAAGCGCGTCATGGATGCCCGTCAGGAACTCGTCGCGGCCGGCAAACCCAAACGGCCCATTTTCGTGAAAATTGCGCCCGATATCGGGGAAGATGAGATTGCGCCGATCTGCGAACAGTTAGTTTCCCACAACGTCGACGCCATTGCCGTGTCCAACACGACCCTCGCCCGCCCCGGCCTTTTTGGTCCCACGTCCCGCGAAGGCGGCGGCCTTTCTGGCGCACCCTTGTTCCACCGTTCGACCGTCATGCTCGCCCGTGTCTATCGGGCAACTCACGGCAAAATACCTTTGGTCGGAATCGGCGGCGTCGACAGTCCAGAAACGGCCTTGGAAAAATTCGAGGCCGGCGCATCGCTGGTACAGCTATACACCGGCATGATCTATCACGGGCCAAGCCTGATTGGCCGCATCAAATCGCACCTCTGCGCCCACCTCACGAGCCAAGGCGCGGCATCCATAAACGACGTGGTCGGCAGCCATGCTACCGATTGGGCGGCCAAACCACTCGACGGATAACCCATCCGGGCTAGCCAGCAGCATCCATCAACCCGCCGGACGCGGACTAAACTCACTTCCGGTCGGCAGCGACTCCAGCCTGATTGCGAATTGCCGCTACCATCTTGGCATTGAGCAACTTGAAATCGCTTTCCACCCGTTGGCAGGACTCGGTCTCACCCTTGCACACGATGACCATCTGAAGCGTTATGCTATCGCCGTCCCTCACCGGTTTACGGCAGACTGCAGTCGGATGCGCTGGCCCTTGCGCGGGAAGCGAAAACGTAAAGACAGCTTCGGTCGCTGAGTCCTGATAGGCCACGTATTCGAGCCCACGATAGATCTCCTTGACGCCCGCCGCTTTCGAGATTGCAGCCTCCAAACCGGCCGGCTCACCGCTATCGCGTCCGCAAAACTCACCCGCCGCCCAAGCCGCCGTCGAAAGCGGCACAATGGCACAAGCAGCCAAGAGGCATTGAACCCATCTGATCGTCATTTCCGTCGCCTCTTTCAATCACCACGCATAAATCGCCAGCAAACCTCAACCGGCGAGCCGCTCTTCGATCGCCTGTAACGCGGCAGCAGCTTTCGCCCCATCTGGCCCACCTGCCTGCGCCATGTCGGGTCGTCCGCCCCCACCCTTACCGCCGAGCGCCTCCGCCCCGGCTTTGACCAAGTCGACTGCGCTCCACGTCGCCGTCAGATCCTCGGTGACACCGACCGCGAGCCCAGCCTTGCCGTCCTCCGTCACACCGACGATGGCCACAATCCCTGATCCGACTTGCTTCTTGCCTTCGTCCACGAGGCTTCGCAGGTCCTTTGGATTGAGGCCCATCACCGTCCGCGAGAACAGCTTCGTCGTCCCGAACGTGCGAATGAGATCGCCGCCCGATGTCTCCAGACCACCAACAGCTGAACCACCTCCACCCATGGCCAACTGCCGCTTGACGTCGTACAGCTGCTTTTCGAGCCCGCGCTTCTCGTCCATCAGCAAACGCAACCGCTCGACCACGTCTTCGGGTCGCGTCCGCAAGATACTGGCCGCTTCGCGTAACGTCTCATCGGCATGGACGAGGAACGTGCGTGCGCCATCCGCCGTCAGCGCTTCGATCCGCCGTACGCCCGCCGAACTGCCGCTTTCACCGACCACCTTGATGAGGCCGATATCGCCTGTGCGGCGGGCATGGGTTCCCCCGCAAAGCTCAACTGACCACGCCCTGTTCGACGCGGTCCCCGCTTGAGGCATCCCCATCGACACAACGCGAACTTCATCGCCGTACTTTTCACCAAACAGCGCCATCGCGCCCGACGCAACGGCATCGTCCACCGCCATCAGCCGCGTCTCAACCGGCGCATTCTGCAACACGACCGCATTCGCCAGCGCCTCTACCTGAGCGACCTCTTCAGCCGACATCGGCTTGGTATGCGAGAAGTCAAACCGGAGCCGGTCCGGCGACACCAGCGATCCCTTTTGTGCAACATGCGTCCCGAGCACCTGACGCAACGCCTCGTGCAGCAAATGCGTCGCCGAATGGTTGGCCCGAATAGCAGCCCGCCGCGCGTGATCAACGCAGAGTTCGACCGCACCGCCAACCTTGAAGCTACCTGCCTCAACAATGCCCGTGTGTACGAAAAGATCGCCCAGCTTCTTTTCCGTAGAGATCACGCGGAAAACGGCGCCTTTGCCGCCCGTAATTACCCCGCTATCGCCAACCTGGCCACCCGACTCGGCGTAGAACGGCGTCTGATTGAGCACAAGCTGCGCTTCATCACCCGCCTTGACCGATTTGACGTCCTTACCGCCCTTGACGGCAGCTGCGATGACGGCTTCAGCGGTCTCGGTGTCGTAGCCCAGGAATTCCGTCGCGCCTGTGCGTTCGCGCACCTCAAACCAGATCGCTTCAGTCGCCGAATCGCCCGACCCCTTCCAGGCCGCCCGCGCCATTTGCTTTTGCTGCTCCATCGCAGCCGTAAAGCTAGCCTGATCGACGCTGATCCCGCGTGCCCGCAAGGCGTCCTCAGTCAGGTCGAGCGGAAACCCAAACGTGTCGTACAGCTTGAATGCCACGTCGCCAGGGAACACCGCACCCGTCTTGAGCCCGCCAGAGGCATCCGACAGCAGCTTCAGCCCGTTCTCAAGCGTCCTGCGGAACTTGGTCTCTTCGAGCAGCAGCGTTTCGGCAATCAACGGCTCGCCACGCGACAGTTCTGTGTAGGTATCACCCATCTGCCGCACGAGTGCCGGCACCAGGCGGTGCATCAGCGGCGTCTCTGCCCCGAGCAAATGCGCATGCCGCATCGCGCGGCGCATGATCCGCCGCAGCACATACCCGCGGCCCTCGTTCGACGGCAACACGCCATCGGCAATGAGGAACGAGCACGACCGCAGGTGATCAGCAATCACCTTATGGCTTGCCTTGGCCTCTCCGCTCGCCTCGACGCCGGTCGCTGCAACCGACGCTGAAATCAACGCCCGGAACAAATCGGTCTCGTAATTGTCGTGCGTGCCCTGCAGAACCGCAGAAATTCGCTCTAATCCCATGCCGGTGTCGATCGAGGGTTTAGGCAACGGCACGCGGTCGCCATGCGCCCGCTGCTCATACTGCATGAACACCAGGTTCCAGATCTCGATGAACCGGTCACCATCGGCATCCGCAGATCCTGGAGGACCACCTGGAATCTTTGCGCCATGATCATAGAAGATTTCCGAACACGGACCGCACGGACCAGTGTCGCCCATCTGCCAGAAATTATCCGAGGTCGGAATGCGGATGATGCGGTCATCGGAAAATCCGGTGAGCTTCTTCCAGATGCCGAACGCTTGATCGTCATCATGATAGACGGTGACCAGCAGCTTCTTCTTGTCGAGCCCGTATTCCTTGGTGATCAGGTTCCAGGCCAACTCGATCGCGACGTCCTTGAAGTAGTCGCCAAACGAGAAATTGCCGAGCATTTCAAAGAAGGTATGATGGCGCGCTGTGTAGCCCACGTTGTCGAGATCGTTGTGTTTGCCGCCCGCCCGCACGCATTTCTGCGACGTAGCCGCCCGCACATAGGGCCGCGTCTCCTGTCCCGTGAAAACGTTCTTGAACTGCACCATGCCCGCATTGGTGAACATCAGAGTCGGATCGTTTCGCGGCACCAACGGGCTCGACGCGACCGGCTCATGACCGTGCTTTTTGAAGTAGTCGAGAAACGCTCTGCGGATTTCGTTGACGCCGGTCATGTCTTCTCAAGGCCAAGGAGGTGGGAGACTGCGCATAAGGTCCACTCGAACGTCAAGAACGAAGCGGCCTCTGCGTCAGCTAAAGGGAAAGCTGACGCGACGTTGTAGTGAGGCCTCAAGCAACTGTCCACAAAACGCGGCAGCGCCAGCTCGATAGCTGTTTTCAAAGTCCGCGCTGCCGCATCCCGCGGCTCACCGCTTGCCGCGTCCACCTTTACGTGCACCGCCTGCGTCGTCGTCCTCGGGAGCCGGCAGCAACACATCGTCTTCGCCAGCTGTCTCACCCTCCTCTGGCGCCGCCAGCATCTTCTCGACAATAAGCCCGGCATTCTGACGGATTGCTTTTTCGATCGTCCCGGCAACCTGCGGATTGTCCTTCAAGAACACCTTGGCATTCTCGCGTCCCTGTCCGATGCGTTGCCCAGCATAGGAAATCCAAGCCCCAGACTTCTCGATAAGTCCGGCCTTCACACCCAAATCGATCAACTCGCCGGTCTTGGAAATCCCTTCACCATACATGATGTCGAATTCAACCTGCTTGAACGGCGGCGCGACCTTATTCTTGACGACCTTGACGCGCGTCTGGTTCCCAACCACCTCGTCCTGGTTCTTGATCTGACCGATCCGGCGAATATCCAGGCGGCATGACGCGTAGAACTTCAGCGCGTTCCCACCTGTCGTGGTCTCCGGATTACCAAACATCACCCCGATTTTCATGCGGATCTGGTTGATGAAGATCACCATCGTGCCAGACTTAGAGATCGCCCCCGTCAGTTTGCGCAAGGCTTGGCTCATCAACCGCGCCTGCAAGCCCGGCAAGCTGTCACCCATTTCGCCTTCAAGTTCAGCCTTCGGCGTCAATGCCGCCACCGAGTCGATCACGATCACATCAATCGCCCCCGACCGCACCAGCGTGTCCGCGATTTCCAACGCCTGCTCGCCCGTGTCAGGCTGAGAAATCAGTAGGTCTTCAATACGCACACCGAGTTTGCGCGCATACACCGGATCAAGAGCATGCTCGGCGTCGATGAACGCGCAAATGCCACCCTTCTTCTGAGCCTCAGCAATCACCTGCAACGTCAAGGTCGTCTTGCCCGACGACTCAGGCCCATAAATTTCGATAACCCGCCCCTTGGGCAGCCCGCCAATCCCCAGCGCGATGTCCAGTCCGATCGACCCTGTCGAAATCGCCTCGACCTCGGCGAGCTTTTCGTTATTGCCCAATCGCATGATCGAGCCCTTGCCGAAATTCTTATCAATTTGGGCCAGTGCCGCTTCGAGTGCTTTGTGCTTGTCCATGCTTCCCCCGTCGTTGTTCCGCTCGCCACCACCAACGACGCGTAATCCGGATTTGTCCATGTTCGTCCACCCTATGGCATGAGTTGCACATCAGCAATTGGGGTGTTTGTACTATTTATGTTCTCGTTTGTCTAGAGCCATTCAAGTCGTTAAAAACAAGGGGAAATTTAACGAGAGTTCTCATTATGATCTAAATTTACAACACCGGAAATCAGCCTGGAACGTGGGTCCAGGCGAGCCGAATCAGCGCGCCAGTTCTTCCTTGACCTTCGCAAGCAGTTGGGGAAGCGAAAACGGCTTGGGCAGGAAGGCAAACACTTCGTTCTCGTCCACCGTCGCCTTGAAGGCTTCGTTGGTGTGGCCAGAGACGAAAATGATCTTCAGATCAGGATTGGTCTTGCGCACCTCTTTAAGGAACGCCGGCCCATCCATTTCGGGCATCACCACATCGCTCACAACGATATCGACGCCACCCTGATGCTGCTCCAATACATCGAGCGCTTCCAACCCGTTACCGGCTTCCAGGACCGTATAACCAAAACGCGTCAACTGCCGGACGGCAACCGACCGGACCATATCTTCATCCTCGACGATCAACACCGTCGCCGTCCCTGTGAGATCAGCGGGCGTGAAATCCTTCTTGGCCGTTTTCGGCTGCAAGTCAGCCTCATGTTCGACATGCGCCCGCGGCAGGTAAACCCGGAAGATCGTTCCGCGCCCAACCGTGCTTTCGGCAAAGATATAGCCCGACAGTTGCTTGACGATGCCGTAAACCGTGGCAAGGCCCAGCCCCGTTCCTTTGCCGATGTCCTTGGTCGTAAAGAACGGTTCAAAGATCTTGGCCAGCACCTCGGGCGGCATGCCTGTACCGGTATCCTCAACTTCGATCAGCACGTATTCGGCAACCGGAATCCCCGAATGCGGGATCTTCTGCGCCTCCCGCTCGCTAACATTACGCGTCGAGATCGAAAGAATGCCGCCATTTGGCATCGCATCGGCCGCATTGACCGCAAGGTTGACAATCACCTGATCGAGCTGCGTGCGGTCGGCTTTCACGTACCACTGATCGCGACCGTTGCTGGTCTGCAGTTCGATCCGTTCGCCCAAAGGCGTTTTCAGCATCGGACGCAAGTCGGTAACGATATCGGCGAGTTGCAGAACCTCCAGTTGCAGCGTTTGCTGGCGAGAAAACGCCATCAACTTGCGCACCAGCCCAGCGGCACGGTTGGCGCTCTGCTTGATGTTCTGGATGTCTTTGTGCGAGGCATCCGAGGCGCGATGGGTTTGCAACATCAGATCAGCTGACCCGATAATCGCCGTCAGCACATTGTTGAAATCGTGCGCAATCCCACCGGCGAGCTTACCAACCGCATCCATCTTTTGGCTTTGGGTGAACTTGGCTTCAAGCGCCTTTTGCTCCGTCGTATCGACGATGTAGAGAATCGCGGCTTCCCGGCTCCCCGGCGTCGGCGTCAGCGGCGTGATATACACCCGCCGGCCGAATTCACCCTTAGAGCCAGCGACGAAATCCACCGGCGCCAGCCCCGCCTGCCCGGCCAGGGCTTCCGCCAAGCTCTGCTCCACGGCTGTCCGCGCGTCCAGGCCCGCATCACCGCACAAAATATCAAGCGCACGCCGGTCGCTGCCGTCGATACCGCCAAACACCATCTGCGAGAACGCAGGATTTGCGCGCGCCAGCGTACCGTTGGCTGTCACCGTCGCAATCCCGAACGGCGCCGACTCGAATTGGCGTGCAAAGCTCGGGTCTGTCGTATCGCCGATGAGTGACGCAGGCTCCGCCCATTCGTTGCGCATCACCACCAGAAGCCGCTCGTCCAGAGCCGGCTCAGCGCCCACACCCGTGCTGGCTGCAACGACCCGCACCGGTAAACGGCGATTATTACGTGTCATAAGGTCGAGCGTGCACTGATAACCGCCGGACGGGCTCGCCCCCGCGTGTCGCCGCAAGACCTCGGCTCCTGTCCGCGAAAACAGGCTTTCCAGCAAAACCGGTTCGTCACTGGACACGCCCGACGGCACGCCAATCATGCGCGCCATCGTCGCATTCATATGGGACACGACGCCGTCGCCGCGCACCGCCAACAAGCCGACCGGCGCCGTGTTATAGAGCCCGAACCGCGCCGCAGCCGATCCAGCTTCCCGTTGCGCTGCCAGCCGCTCGGCCGTCACATCGGCAAATCGCCACAGCATTGGGCTCGCACCGCCAACGCCCAGCGGGCTGACGCTAACCCGCAACATCTGAACCTGCGCGCCTGCAATTCCCGGCGCTGGATTGATCTCGATTTCTTCGGTAAGCGTGTCCCCGCGCTCGGCAGCCCGCACCAGTCGAAACAACGCCTCCGATGCCCGCGGCGTTCCCGCAAACCAGCCTTCGAGTGCCACGAGCCCCGACCCAGGCTTGCCCGACACAAAGGCCTCGAATGCCGCATTGGCGTAAAGCAAAGCACCCAGCCGCGTCGCCACGAGTCCCGCTTCAGGCCATCCGTCCGCAATCTGCTCCAGCGACCCGCGCGATCCGCGCCCGGCAATCGCAATCCGCCCGCTCAACACGGCGAGGAGAAAAAATAATCCGCACGCCGCCAGCACCGACAGAATTGTCAACGCTATCGGTTGTGCCGTCCCGCTCGAAACGATCCCCAACACCGCCGTGGCAAAAATCAAACCACCCAGCAACGCCCAGCCCGCCATACGATCGTTGACAATGCTGTCGAGACCCGCCGCTTGAAACGTTTCGATTTTACTGCTGATCCGCGCTTTCATGGCAGAAAGCGTTAGCTGATTCTGAATGTGCCCTGCGAAACCAGCAATGGCCTTTGACGCCTTCATGGGCGAATAACTCACAAGTTTGTACGCATTACACACTGATCGACCGTGCCAATCGGGGATATGCCACGCCGTCAGGGTCTACAGTTCGGCTATCACGGTTAAAATGACATAAACTCCCAACACGAAGTCGATACGAATCGTGCATTTCGGACGTTAATCTTTGCTCGCTCACCTGACATGAGGCTCACGAAATGATCTGGGACATCCTGCTGTACATTCTGTTGTTTGCCGTGCTCGCGGCAGGAGGGTTTGTAGGATATGTCCTCCTGCAATCGCATCTGAGCGGCAGCGCAAAACCCGGTTCATTCTTTGGTCCAAAGCCAGAAAAGCGGCTTGATGTCGTCGAGCAATGGAACCTCGACGCCCGTCGGCGACTGGTCCTGATCCGTCGCGACAATGTCGAACACCTCATCATGACGGGCGGCCCCGTGGATGTTGTGATTGAAACCGGCATCGGCGAACAGCCCCGCCGCGGCGTGGCCACGAGCGAGCCCGTCTACCAGCGCCCGACCCGCCCCCTGGGGTCGCCATCCCCCGCACAGAGTCCAGCGGTGGCCCCGGCTGCCCCATCCCTGAATGGCACCAAAGCAGAGTGAGCCGCGTTGATCCATGCGAACGGGGTACGCGCGAAACCCAGATGGTCCGCAAGGCGGTCTTCCCGCGACGCGCTCCCGTCACTATGACATGCGCACCTGCCTAATAGCGGCAATCTGCTCGCACGAAAGTCGGTTCCATTCCGGAATTGGTCAATACATCCCGCCAGAACGCGTGGCGTTCGCAAGAGGAGTTGAGTTGTTGTCGAACCGTTCGCCGATGAGGCTGATCCCCGCCGCCAAGGCCCTGTTGCTAGTCGCCGTATGGCTCGCGTCCAGCGCTGCGCAAAATGCAGCTTTGAGCCAGACGCTACCGGCTCCAGGCGGCAAGCAACCAGCCATTGAACAGCCAGCGCCAGCCGTCAAAAGTCCAGCGCCTGCGCCAGGGCCTGCAGTACAGCCACCCGCGACCGCGACCGCGACCAACGGTGCCGGTGCCGTCGAACCCACACAAGACAGTTCAGGCCAGTCGGCCCAACCCGAGAGCCAGGCGCCGCCCCCGACCGAAGCGCCGCCTCCCCCTCTGGTCCTCCCCCCGATGGAGGACGTGCTGAATCCCGTCGCACAGACCGTGGCGACCATGGAGAGCCTGGAACGTGAGTTCGATGCCATCAAAGCATCCGACACCGAATTGGGCCTCCAGCGTGCCGAACTCGAACGCCTGACCAGCGCCGCCAATAGCGCCGGCGATGCCTTGAAGCCCCGCATCGAGGCGGCTAAAGTTCAACTCGAAAAACTAGGTCCCGCCCCCAAAGATAAACACGTCGCCGAAGCCCAACAGATCGCCGCTGAGCGCACGCGTCTGACGACCATCATCACGACGCTCGAGGGCGCATTCAAATCCACCGAACTCGTCAAAGTGCGCGCCAGTCAGCTGACGGCACGCGTCCAGGACGTCCGCCACGGCCTGTTTACGCAAAACCTGTTCAAGCGAACAGGCTCCCCGCTGTTGCCCGGCATCTGGCGTCAGCTGGCCGACGAACTCCCAAATGCCCAACGCCAGGCCAATGCGGTGTTTGGCACGTGGCGCGCAATTATCGTCTCTCGGCCGACATCTGCCGCCCTGATCTTTGGTGGCGCACTGCTGACCTATCTCGCGCTCAAATGGATGTTGTCGTTCCCCCTGCGCCGCATCATGCCCCCGGGCCGGACACAACCGCCGACCTATGCCCGCAGGGCCGCCGCCGCAGCGCTCGCAGCCCCACTGTATGCCGTGCCCGGCGTCGTCGCGCTGTCGGCCTTTTATTCTGGGGCGCAGTCAGCCGACCTGATTTATTCGCGCGTTGAAGCGCTCGCTGAACAATTCCTTCAGGCAGCCATTATCGTCGTCGTCGTGTCGGCTCTGGCCCGCGCGATATTAGAGCCGCGCCGCCCCGAGTGGCGTTTGATGGACCTGTCCGATGCAGCGTCCCGCTCGCTGCTCCGCAGCACCCTGCTCATCGCCTACGTCTACGGCATCGACCAGGTCCTCAAGGAGGCCATCCGCATCCTTATCCTGCCGCTGCCGTTCAGCGTCGTGCTCTCGTTCGTCACCAGCCTCGCCTTCGCCGGTCTCCTGTTCAAAGTGGTCGCAACGCCCTTTGTGCCAGCCAAACGGTCGACGCAGCCTGAGATCCCAGAAACCGATCTCCCCCCGCTCCCGGGCGAACCCGCCGTCGCACCCCGCCAGTCGCTGTCGCGCTACACCCCGCGATGGCTCAAATTCCCGCTGCTCATTGTTGCCATCGGCATCGTGGGATCAGCGTTGGCTGGCTACGTCGCCCTGAGCCGCTTTGCGGCCGGACAGGTTGTCATCACCGGAAGCGCCGTGGTGCTCGTCGCCTTGTTTCATATCGCCATCCGCACCACCGAGCGCGCCTTCGCGTCCCCCCAGACCCTGATGGGCGGATGGCTCGCCAAAGGCCTTGGCGTCGAGGAAGGCCACCGCCGCCTCATCGCCCGGACGCTGTCGATCCTTCTCCATATCGTCTTGGCCAGCATCGCAATTCCGGCCGTGTTCCTCGCCTGGGGCTTTTCCAGCGATGACGTGCTCGCTGGCACCAAGCAAGCCTTGCTCGGCTTCCAGATCGGCCAGTTGCGCATTTCGCTGGTCCGCATCTTGTTGGCGGTGGCTCTGTTCCTGAGCCTGCTGTTTGCGACCCGCCTGATCCAGCGCTGGCTCCAGGCCGAAGTCCTCCGCCCCGATCGCATGGACCCCGGCATCGCCAATTCAATCCACCAGGGCATCGGCTATGCCGGTTTTGCCTTGGCCGCCATGGTCGCCGTCTCGTTCGGCGGCCTCGACATCACCAACCTCGCCATCCTCGCTGGCGCGCTATCGGTCGGTATCGGTTTTGGACTCCAGTCCATCGTCAACAACTTCGTCTCGGGCCTGATCCTCCTGGTCGAACGCCCGATCAAGGTCGGCGACCTCGTTATGCTGCGCGGCGGCGGTCAGGGCTTCGTGCGGTCAATTTCCGTGCGCTCGACCGAAATCGAAACCTTCGAAAAATCGAGCCTCATTGTCCCCAACTCTGAATTGATCAGCAACGTCGTCACCAACTGGACCCACCGCAACGCGCTCGCCCGCGTCACAGTCAAGGTCGGCGCATCCTATAAGTCCGACCCCGCGCGCGTTCTGGAGATCTTGAAAGAAGTTGCCCGCACCACTCCGCTGGCTATGCAACAGCCCCCTCCGTACGTCAGCTTCGATAATCTCGGCCCCGACGCGCTCGAATTCTCGATTGGTGTCGTGGTGGCCGACGTCAACAAGGGCGGCGACTGCCAGACCCAGCTCAGGATCGGCGTCTATCAAGCCTTCGTCAAGAACGGCATCGAATTCCCCACCGTCGAACGCGACATCTACTTGCGCGATCTAGACGGCGTGAAAACCCTCCTCGCCCGCGTCGTGGAGGAACGCCAGCAGAAAGCCGCCGCCGACGCCCTCGCAACTGTCATGGGCACCGCGTCGAAAACCTGAACGATCGCCGGATTGACACCTCGGCCACGCCATCAACGATCAGCGGGCCTCAGGCTCGCGATCCCCCACTGCGGCCATGTCCAGCGCGCGAACGTCAAACGGGACCTGCCGCGTGGAAACCAGCCGTCCCGCTGGCGTGTCAGCCACTGTGTTGCGCTGAACCGACGCGGGCTTGGGGCTGGACACGGGCGCATCGATGGCTGCCACCGACACCGGAACGATCGCAAGCCCGGCGATCACACCGATTCGAACGATCTCTATCCGCGACCAAAAGGGAAACCGCTCGACCTGTTCGCCTGACCAGTTATGCAACATCTCGAAAAAAGCCTTCCAAACGGCACTGTTCACCGCTGCAAGGTTAACCGGGTTGCCTTTAAAAGAGATTAATGGCCGTTTCCATATGGCGCACAGACCAAATCTCAGCCACCACCGCGTTGAAACGCCAGATCAAACCGCGTCACAAATCGCGCCTGTTCGTCGGCTGCCACATCCTCGAACGTCAGCGCCACCAGAGCGCGCGGCAACTCAAGCAGGCCGCCAAACCGCACGCTTGCAAGCCCCTCGTAGGTGACGATAACCCGCCCTAACCCGACCGCGATCTCGGCCGATGCGAGGTGGGCGGCCAGTCGCGCACCATACAGCGGCGCGATCGAGCCCTGAAACTCGGCGAGCGTCAACGACATGACCTTTTCAACGCGTCCGGTAAACGCCACCTCAACCACCCGCAACCGGCGGCCAGACCGCCAGTGCGTCACCCGGCTGCAGCTTGACCTCGTCGCGGATGGCCGGTGCTTTGAAGTGCCCGTTCACGAGCACCAGATGGCACATCGCCCGCGGCACATTGTAGGCATCGATCACCTGCCAGATCGACGTGCCCTCGGCGACCTCGATCTCGATGATATTCCGCTCAGCTCCAGGCGGCAGATACTGGCCGAGTTGCGCATAAAGCTTGAGCGTCACCTGCATCGCGCGTCTTGGTCCCAAAAACGGGTGGGTCCGGGAGGCTGCGCCTCCCGGTGGGGTGCGGGGCTAGCCCCGCTCGCGACGACGTCACGACCGCAACGGGCCAGACCCCATCATGCAACAATCCTTAGCCCTTCGCCACCGGCGCATTCACGTGATGGTGCATCGGCCCTTTCCGTCCCGCCCCCTGCGAGACGGCCACGTAGGCTTCCCGCAGCCGCTCCGGCGAATGCATGAGTTTGTCTTTCCATTCGCCGAGCTTGAACTCGGTCTGGATCAACCCGCGCAACATCCCGACATGATCGGTCAGCCCGACGCACTGCGCACCAACCATCTTGTCGCCGAGGAATTCGAGCTTGAGATATTTGTACTTATCTTCGTCGATCATCTTCGCGGTCTGGCCACCGGGCGCGCCCTGCCACAGTCCAAACGACGACGAGATCAACCCCATCGTATCGAGCACGTTCATGTTCAGCGATCCGCGATGCGGCGTCCGCTTGCCAGCCATGTTTTGCCCGGCCAACCGCCCATGCTCGACCGCCACCGGCTGGATCGCCAGCATGTCCGGCTTCCCCGTCGAGATATCGATCCCCTCGCAGCAGTCGCCCGCCGCATACACGTCGCGCACCGATGTTTGCAGCGTGTCATCCACTTTGACACCGTGGTTGATGTCGATGCCCGATCCGATGAGGAAACTTGTGTTCGACCGCACGCCAGCGGCCAGCACCACCAACTTTGCTGGCACAGACGTACCATCGGACAATCCAACCGATAGCGTCGCCCCGTTGGCACCGGCGGCCTGCGAAATCGTCTGCACCTTCGTGTTCGTCAACACCTTGACGCCCTTGGATACGCACCAGCGTCCAAGCATCCCGCCCGCCGTCTCGTCCATCATGCGCGCGACCATGCGCGGCGCGACCTCCACCACCGTCAGATCGCATCCGCGCTGATGCAGCGCCTCCAGCACGATCGACCCGATGAAGCCGGCGCCGACGAGGACAACCGGCGCACCCTTGTCGGCCAGCCGCAAGATCTCGCGCGCATCCGAAAGCGTCCAGCACGAATGAACGCCCGGCAGATTTGCGCCCGGTACCTTCGGAATGATCGGCGAAGCGCCCGTCGCAATCAACAGTTTGTCGTAAGGCATCGCAGAGACGCCTGACAAGAATAGCTTCTTCGACTTGGTATCGATGCCACCAACCTTGCCGGTGACATAAGTGATGTTGAGCTTTTTGTAGTGATCGTCGTCTTGACGAAGATAGGTGCCGTGTTCACCAACGGCCCCGTGCAGCAGATAGGGGATCGCCATTCGCGAATACGGCGGCTCAGGCTCGCCGCCAATCAACGTGATGCGACCGTTCTTATCCAACCCCCGGATCGTTTCTGCAGCGGTAACACCGGCCGGTCCCGCACCAAGAATAACGTAGTCCATAATGAATTTCCCTTGATGCCGCTGCCGTACTGACGATGGACACCCCTTCGCCCGAGTCCCAAAAAGGAAGGGGGTTTGGGGGAAGCCATTCCCCCAAACGGGTTCGGGTGGTAGCCCGACCGCGTAAGCGCTTATTACAGACCGAGACGAGAAATCGTCTCGTTGGTCGGTACGCCGTCCTTGGTCCAGCCGCGCAGGGCGTAGTATTCGGGCAGCATCGTTTCAAGCCCGCTCACGAGCCCCTTCGCCGGACCCGTCTTAGCCGCTTCCTTGAGGAAGCGCGGCGGCAAGCTATCGTCCTTGGCGGTGAACCCGGCGCGGTTGTTGAACTGCCGCTCCATGTTCCAAATCCGCTCGCCCATTTCGAGCATCTTCTCCGGTGTCCACCCGCCATCGACCGCCGCATCCACCTGCGGAGCGATATCAGTCAGCGTCCAGGCAAACGTGGTGAACACGCACAGCCCTGAGCTATCAACGGCAGCCGTCGCATCCTGGAACGCCTTGACCAGTCCCGGCTTGCCGACCGTGCTCAAAGGATCGGTCTTCTCGGGGATGCCGAAGATTTCCGACGAGATCGTATAGCCGCGCAGGTGGCAACCACCCCGGTTCGACGTAGCATAAGCCAAACCGATGCCCTGGATGCCGCGACCGTCATAGGCCGGGAATTCCTGGCCCTTGGACGCCATCGAGAGTTCGGGGCGGCCATGCTTGGCGGTCAACCGAGCCGAGCCCAAACCGAGTTCTTTGCCGAACCCTTCGCCCTTACCCGTCAATTCGACGCATTTGACCAGCGCTTCTGCCGAACCGAAATTCAGCTCAAGCCCGCCGGTCATCTCTTTCGTGAGCACGCCAAGTTCATACAGTTCCATCGCCGCCGACACGGTCGCGCCAAACGAGATCGGATCGAGACCCTGCTCGTTGCAGATGAAGTTCACGTACGTCAGCGCTTCGAGATCCTTCACACCGGTGTTCGAACCGAGTGCCCAAGCGGCCTCATACTCAAGACCGCCCGAGGCTTTCCAGTATTCCGGCTTGTTCTTGATCGTGAAGTGCGTCTCGTCGATCTTGGAAATACGCCCGCACGCAATCGTGCACCCAAAGCAGGCTTGGTTCGTCAACAGGTTAGGTTTGCCGTCGGTCTTGCGCGGGGTCGCCATCGCTTCAGCCGAAATGTCGTGCGCGCCTTCAAACTGAACGTCGCGCGAGTTGCGCGTTGGCATGGCGCCAGCTTCGTTGATGACGTTCATCAGCACCTGGGTGCCGTAAGTCGGCAGACCCGCACCCGTCACGCCGTTAGCCTGCAGCACTTTTTTGCCTGCAGCCGTTGCCGCCAAAAACGCCTTACCGTCGCGAACCTTGGTGCCGCCGGTCCCGCGCACGGCAATGGCCTTGACGTTCTTCGACCCGAGCACCGCGCCCACGCCCGAACGACCAGCCGCCCGGTGGAGATCGTTCACGATCGCGGAATACAGAACCTGCTTTTCGCCCGCAATGCCGATACCCGACACATGGATCATCGGGTCCTGATGGCGCTTCTTGATCCATTCATCGGTATGCCAGACCGACGTGCCCCAGATTTCGCCACCGTCGCGGATTTCCGCTTTGTCGTCGAAAATCGTAATGTACACTGGCGACGAAGCTTTGCCCTCAAGGATAACCATATCCCAGCCGGCGAATTTCAGTTCCGCGCCCCAATATCCACCCGAATTCGAGCAGGCAATGGCATTCGTCAGCGGCCCCTTGGTAATGACCGAATACCGCCCGCCCGTCGAAGCAGCCGTCCCCGTCAAGGGACCGGTCGCGAAAATCATTTTGTTGTCCGGGCCAAGCGGATCGACTTTCGCATCGACTTCTTCCACCAGATATTTCGTTGCCAGCCCGCGCTGACCCAGATACTTCTGCGCCCAATCCTTATTCAACGGCTCAGATTTGACGGTCCGATTCGTCAAATCAATGCGTAGAATTTTCCCGGTCCAACCCATGTCCATCTCCTGATTTTATCGCGGCCCGCGCTCTTGCAGCGGCAGCAGCGGCGATCCAAGCTTCAAACGACGTGACTGACGTGCCGCACGAACGCGTGTCAGTGCTTGGCGACGGGTGCCTTGGCACCTGTTGCCTCACCCTGGCCGGCAATCGCCGCCCACTGCTTCATCTTGTCGAAGCCGGTCTGCTCGATGTCTTGATAGGTAATCGCAGCCGTCGGACAGGCGTCTGCGCACGCTGGGCTTCCCTGGCACAGGTCGCACTTGATGACTTTACCAGTCGACGCGTTGTAGTTGATCGTGCCGAACGGGCAGGCGATCGTGCAGACCTTGCAGCCCACACAGACGTTCTCATTTACGATTTTAACGCCGCTCGCCATATCGGTTGTGATGGCATTGACGGGGCAGGCCTGCTGACACCAGGCTTCCGCACATTGCGTGCAAGTGTAGGGGACCATTTTCCCCTCTTCGTGGAAATCGAACACCCGGATGCGCGATTTCGAGACGTTGAATTCCATTTCGTTTTCGTAAGAACAGGCCATTTCGCACTGCTTGCAGCCCGTGCATTTAGCTGGATCGATAACCAGTGCCTTCAGCATGTTCCCTCCCAGGAAGCGTTATTCTTTTATTTTCACAACAGTAGCGTTATGTTTTTATTTTCATAGAGACGCCGTTATGTTTTCTTTTTCACAACAACGCTATCGCGAACATTGTACGACGATAGTATCGGCTTTTCCAAGCCCCTTGCGACCGGTGCCAATTGGATTGCGTATTGCCAATTCGTACAACACGTGGAGGATCGCGCCGCCGGTCCACGCAACCCGCAGCAACGCGACGCGCTGCGTCGCGTTAAACACGAACCTGTCACATCGGGGCCACGATTCGCCGCATACACACGGTGACGATTGGGTGGTTTGATGCGACAAGCTTCCCGGTAAATTCATTTTTTTCCGCCCGACTGGAGACTGTCATGTTGCCGACGCCGCGCGCCGACCTCAAGCCGAACACCGCCGACTTCGAGCGCCTGCCGCTTGTCAAGCCGACCGGCTTTCGCGAGTACGACGCCCGTTGGCTGTTTCCAGAAGAAATCAATCTGATGGGGCTTAATGCCATCGGGCTGGGCATGGCCGTCCTGTTCGACGAACGCGGCGTGAAAAAGCGCATCGTCGTCGGCCACGACTTCCGCTGGTATTCAGGCTCCGTCAAACAGGCCCTGGTCAACGGCCTGATCATGGGCGGCTTCGAGGTCCACGACATCGGCCTCGCACTTTCTCCGATGGCCTATTTCGCCCAGTTCGCCCTCGACGTTGAAGGCGTCGCGATGGTCACCGCCAGCCATAACGACAACGGCTGGACCGGCATCAAGATGGGCATGAACCGCCCGCTCACGTTTGGCCCCGATGAAATGTCACGCCTCAAGGAGATCGTGCTCTCGGGCAGCTTCAAAACAAAGCCAGGTGCTGGCAGCTACCACTTTGTCGAAAACTTCGGCGAACGCTATATCGCCTCGCTGACCGACCGCCCCAAGCTGAAGCGCAAGCTCAAGGTTGTCTGCGCATGCGGCAATGGCACGGCCGGCGCGTTCGCCCCGCAGGTGCTCTCAGCTATCGGTGCCGAAGTCATCCCCCTCGACGTCGAACTCGACCACGCGTTCCCGCGCTATAACCCAAACCCCGAAGACATGAAGATGCTTCATGCCATCGCCGACGCCGTGAACAAGCACAAGGCCGACGTCGGCTTGGGCTTTGACGGCGACGGCGACCGCTGCGGCGTCGTCGACAACACGGGCGATGAAATCTTCGCCGACAAGGTAGGCGTCATGCTGGCCCGCGACATCTCCGCAATCCACCAGAACGCCAAATTCGTCGCCGACGTGAAGTCCACCGGCCTTTTCCTGACCGACCCGGTCCTCAAGGCGCAGGGTGCCACCACCGTCTACTGGAAGACCGGCCACTCCTACATGAAGCGCTACACCCACGAAATCAAAGCCCTCGTCGGCTTTGAGAAGTCGGGACATTTCTTCTTCCAGCCCCCGCTGGGTCGTGGCTACGACGACGGCCTCGTCGCGGGCCTCGCCGTACTCGATATGCTGGACCGGGCGCCCACCAAGACGCTCGCAGACCTTAAAAACGCACTCCCCAAAACCTGGGGCTCGCCCACCATGTCGCCCCACTGCGCCGATGAAGTAAAGTACGGCGTCGTCGACCAGGTGATCGCCCACTACAAGGACATCCTCGCCAAAGGCGGCAAGGTTGCAGGCCAAAAGGTCATGGACTGCATCACCGTCAACGGCGTCCGCGTCGTGCTCGAAGACGGCACCTGGGGCCTGATCCGGGCCTCATCCAACAAGCCCGAGCTGGTCGTCGTCGTCGAAAGCCCCGTCTCCGAAGCGAACATGCGCGCCATCTTCGCCGACCTCGACGCCACCCTCGCAACCCACCCCGAAGTCGGCGCGTATAACCAGAAGATCTAGCGGGCCAGGCTCAGCCCCTCCATTTGTCATCCTCTGGCTTGTCCCGAGGACCCCTGTACAAGCTGGGCGCTGCCCGTTTGCTGCAGCGCAAAACCTAATGGCGTTGCTGACGCGGGCTACCGCTCGGACCAGTTTGGGGAAACGAGTTTACCCAAACCCCTTCCCTATTTGGAACTGAAGGCATCACTCCCCATCCACCTCAACCCGAGGCTTGGCGATCATCGGGCCAACAGGGGAGACAACTTTTGCCGCCACCTCCTCGCGGAACTTGTTGGTGATCGGATACCGGCGATCCCTGCCAAAATTTCGGGCTGAAATCTTGACGCCGGGGGCCGCCTGACGCCGCTTGTACTCAGCAATATTGAGCAACCGCGCGACCCGCGAAACGGTCTCCGCCGGATGCCCCCGCGCGACAATACCCGCCAGCGGCATCTCCTGCTCCACAAGGCAGGCCAGAATGTCGTCCAGCACCTCGTAGGGCGGCAGGCTATCCTGATCCGTCTGGTTCTCGCGCAACTCAGCCGTCGGCGCCTTGGTCAGAATCCGCTCCGGGATCACGACACCGCTGGGCCCTTTGCCCCCCACCGGCACATGCCCATTGCGCCACCGCGACAGCCGGTAGACCTCCAGCTTGTAGAGGTCCTTGATCGGGTTGTAGCCGCCGTTCATGTCGCCGTAGAGCGTCGCATAACCCACGCTCATTTCCGACTTGTTGCCCGTCGTCAGCACCATCGCGCCAAACTTGTTCGAGACCGCCATCAACATCGACCCGCGCACGCGGCTTTGAATGTTCTCTTCCGTGATGTCGGCAGGACGATCGCCAAACAGCGGCTTGAGGCTCCACTTGAAAGCCTCCGCCGCTGGTTCGATGGCGATCTTGTCGTACCGGATGCCCAGCGCCTTGGCGCAGTCCGCCGCATCATAGAGGCTATCGTCTGACGTATAGCGCGACGGCATCATGATCGCGTGCACCCGGTCCGGACCGAGCGCATCGACTGCGATGGCAGCCACCAGCGCACTGTCGATCCCGCCCGACAACCCGAGCACCACACCGACAAACCCATTCTTGTCGACGTAGTCCGCAAGCCCCAACACGCAGGCCTGATAGGCTGATGCGTCCCCCTCGGGGATCGGCTCGACCCCGCCCACCGCGCACCGCCATCCGCCGGCCGTCCGCGTCCAGGTCGTCAGCACCACGGCCTCGCGCCACGCCGGCAATTGCGCGGCGAGACTGCGATCGGCGTTGAGCACGAACGACGCCCCGTCAAACACCAATTCGTCCTGCCCACCGACCTGATTGAGGTACACCAGCGGCAAGCCCGTCTCCGTGACGCGCGCGACAGCCACGTTCATGCGCACGTCGGGCTTCTTCCAATCGAACGGCGACCCATTGGGCGAAATCAAAATCTCTGCCCCGGTTTCCACGAGACACTCGCAAACCTCGTCGGTCCAGATATCCTCACAGATCGGCACCCCGATCCGCACGCCTTTGAACGCGATCGGCCCCGGCAACGGCCCCGCCGCGAAAACACGCTTCTCATCGAAGACGCCGTAGTTGGGTAAATCCACCTTTGTCCGCACCGCAGCAATCGTGCCCTCGTCGAGCAAGACCACAGCGTTATAGAGCAACCCGTTCTCCGGCCAGATCGTGCCCACAAGCACCGCTGGTCCACCTGACAGCGAAACCGCCAGCTCCTCAAGCACGGCTCGCGCGGCGGCCTGAAATGCCGGCCTCAACACCAGGTCTTCCGGCGGATAGCCTGTAACAAACAACTCGGAAAACACGACCAGATCGGCCCCAAGTTTTGAGGCCTGCGCATGCGCGGCCCGCAACTTGGCTGCATTACCAGCAAGGTCGCCGACTGTGGGGTTCAATTGGGCAAGGGCGATTTTCAGTGATGATGTGCTCATCCCGGCAACATAGGCGGAGCCCGGTTATCTGAGCAAGCCAGCTGTCACAGCCTCGATGCTAAAAACCATAACGGAATTGGCACGACGGGATTTGATCGCTGCGACGTTTAGGAAAGGTCGTGCCTGAGTATCGACGACAAAAGAGGAAAATCCCCTATGAAGAAACTCTTGTCTCTCGCGATTGTCTCCGCCGGTCTCGCTCTGGCAGCACCTGGCTCTGCCAGCGCGGCCGTAGCAGCTCTCCCAGGCGACGCCGTCCGCATGTCGGTCGCCCCGCTTGAACTGATCGAAAAGGCCGGTTGGCGTGATCGCCGCCATCTGCGCCGCGTATGCACCTGGCGTCATGGCCGCCGCATCTGCTGGTGGCGTCGCGTCTGGTAACACCGCTGAAGATCGGGCGCGTCGCAGAAGCGGCGCGCCCGGTCGGAGTGATCGGATTCAAACAAAACATCAGCAGTCAACTGAAGGCACTCACAGGGCCCCGACCCAGGGTCCGAACGCCCCCTACTCCCCCGCCGCAACCAACGGCTGCGCGTTGGCCAGCCGCTCTTGCTTCAGCCGGTCAGCCACGAGGAACGCGAGTTCCAGCGCCTGATCCGCATTCAACCGCGGATCGCAATGCGTGTGATACCGGCTCGACAGATCCTGCTCCGAAATCGCCGTCGCACCGCCCGTGCACTCCGTCACATTCTGCCCGGTCATCTCGACATGGATGCCGCCCGCATGTGTCCCTTCAGCCCGGTGCACCGCAAAGAAGGCTTCCGTTTCGGCCATGATCCGCTCGAACGGCCGCGTCTTATAGCCCGTGTTGCCAGCTGTGATCGTGTTGCCATGCATCGGGTCGCATGACCAGACCACTGTCCGCCCGGCCTTCTGCACCGCACGGATCAACTTCGGCAGATGCTTCTCGACCTTGTCGTGCCCGAACCGGCAGATCAGCGTCATCCGGCCGGCTTCATTTTTCGGATTCAAAATATCGAGCAGACGCAACAAGCCATCGGCTTCCAGCGTTGGCCCGCACTTGAGCCCAAGCGGGTTCTTGATCCCCCGGCAGAACTCGACATGGGCGTGATCGGGCTGACGCGTCCGGTCGCCGATCCAGATCATATGACCCGACGTGGCGTAGTATTCGCCCGACGTCGAATCCAGCCGCGTCATCGCCTGTTCAAACCCGAGCAGCAAGGCTTCATGCGATGTGTAAAACGACGTCTGGCGCAACTGCGGAGTGTTGTCCGAAGTGATCCCGCACGCCCGCATGAAGCTCATCGTTTCAGCGATCCGATCGGCAAGCTCTTGATAATGCTGGCCACGCGGGCTGTCCTTGACGAACCCCATGTTCCACTGCTGAACGCGTTCGAGATCGGCATACCCGCCGGTGGCGAATGCGCGGATCAGGTTCAGCGTCGCGGCCGACTGCCGATAGGCCTGCAACTGCCGCTGCGGATCGGGGATGCGGGCCTCGGAGGTGAACTCAGGTCCGTTGATGATATCGCCACGATAGGAAGGCAGCACCTGACCATCCTTGGTCTCCGTCGGCGAAGACCGTGGCTTGGCAAATTGCCCAGCAATACGGCCCACTTTTACCACCGGCGAACCGCCCGCATACGTCAGCACGACCGCCATCTGCAAAAACACACGGAAGAAATCGCGGATGTTGTCAGCGCGATGCTCCAGGAAGCTCTCGGCGCAATCCCCGCCCTGCAACAGAAAACCATGGCCGTGCGCGACCTCGGCCAGTGTCTTTTTCAGCTGCCGCGCCTCACCTGCAAAAACCAGCGGGGGGAACGACGCCAGCTTGGTCTCGACATCGGCCAGCGCTGCTGCATCGGGATAGTCGGGCACCTGTACGATAGGCTTACTGCGCCAGCTGTCGACGGTCCAATGTGCTGCCATGACGGTGTCTCCCAAGTGCGAGCAAACAAGTGCGATTAAACAAGTGCGATTAAACAAGTGCAGGCGACGCAAAAACACAAACGGGCCCCGGCCGAGTTTGAAGCCGGAACCCACGATGCGTTGCGCCGAAAGATGCGTTTCGGAGACTGAGTATAATAGCCTCATCGGTAAAATACCATCCACTTGAGCAACCCGTGTTGCGCGCTGCAACATAGCGGCACGACAAACGTCGAACGTCTGCGCCAAATTGGCAGGCTGCCCCTTCTGCGTTTTGTTACGCATTGTGTCACGATTGTGCTAGATTGGATTAGGGTTTAATTTTGCTCAAGATTCGCGGGCCGGGGGGCTCAAGCACGATGTTGTTTAAAAGCCGTCAGACAGCGACGCTGAACCAGCGCCTGCGCTTGGCTCTGTGGCCGCGCGTCAGTTGGAGCCGCAGTATCCGCTATGTCGCCAAACGGATGTTGCGCGTCAAAGCCTCCCCCCACAAGATTGCCATCGGCTGCGCAGCTGGCGTGTTTGCCTCGATAACCCCGCTGATCGGCGTCCAGATGGTGATGGCCGGTGCGATTGCCATCATCCTGCGCGGCAGCGTGGTCGCTGCCATGCTGGCAACGTTCCTCGGCAACCCGATCAGCTGGCCCATCATCTGGGGCGCAACCTATGCCGTTGGCATTGCCATGATCGGACATCCAGGTGCTGCCGAGGCTGCCGCCCTGATCCATGGCAATGACCCGATTTTGCCGGTATTGATGGCTATGCTCGTTGGAAGTATCCCGATCGGCCTGATATCGGCTGCCGTATCCTATGGCGTTGTGGCGCGCGCCATGACGACTGCCCAGGGTCAGCAGTCCAAACAGGTCGGGGGATTGGGCCATTGGTTTGCTGGCTGGACGGCCCCGTGTTGGAGACTGTGGTGAATTCAAGCGATCGGCGAGCCCTGAGGCTCGGTGTCAACATCGACCACGTGGCAACGGTTCGCAACGCTAGAGGCGGGCATCATCCCGATCCCGTTCGAGCAGCCCTGGCCGCAATCGCTGCCGGTGCCGACGGGATTACCGCACACTTGCGGGAAGATCGCCGCCACATCCGCGATGACGACATCGTCCGCTTGAAGCGCGAGATCACACGACCCCTGAATTTTGAAATGGCAGCCAACGACGAAATGGTCGCGATCGCCCGCAAAGTTGTACCTAACGCCTGTTGCATTGTCCCCGAACGCCGAGAAGAACGCACCACCGAAGGCGGGCTTGATGTCGCCGGCAGCCCCGCGACACTCACCCGACACATCGAGGCTTTGAAACTGTCTGGCATCCGCGTGTCGTTGTTCATTGAGCCAGACCCCTTCGCCATTGACGCCTCCGTTCGGGTCGGTGCCGACATCGTCGAATTCCACACCGGCCGCTATTGCGAACTCTCCCTCGACGGCAATGCCAAAGGCATTCGCAGCGAACTCGACCGCTTGACGGCGGCCGCGCGCCTGGCCAAAGCGGCTGGCCTTGAAGTTCACGCAGGCCACGGCCTGACGTATTTGACAGTCGGCGCGATTGCCGCGATCCCCGAAATGGTCGAACTCAATATCGGCCATTTTCTGATGGGCGAAGCGATTTTCGACGGCCTCGACGCCAGCGTCCGCCGCATGCGCCAGTTGATGGACGACGCCCGCACATGATCCTGGGGCTAGGCAACGACATGATCGACATCCGCCGGATTGCCAGCACCATTGAGCGCTTTGGCGACCGCTTTCTGGATCGTGTGTTCACCCCTATCGAGCGCGCAAAATCCGACGCCCGCGCCCAGCGCGCCGCCTCCTATGCCAAGCGCTTCGCCGCCAAAGAGGCCTGCGCGAAGGCCCTCGGGACTGGCCTGCGCCACGGCGTCTATTGGACCGACATGGGTGTCATCAACCTCCCGAGTGGACGCCCCACCCTGACGCTGACCAACGGCGCGCAGGCCCGCCTCAAGCACATCACGCCCCCCGGTCACGAACCGCGCATCGACCTGACACTCAGCGACGACTTCCCCTGGGCCCAGGCCATTGTCATCATCACCGGCCTGCGGACGCAAACCGAGCGGTAATGCGCCCCATTTGCGCCCTGCAAACAAACTCGATATAGGCAGCGCAGTGCGCTCGATCCGAACTCTTGGCACGACATCGATCTGGAGAACGAAATGAGCGTGCAACGTAAAGGTGCCAGGTCGTCTGGCGGCATCATGGAAACCCTGGTGGTCGTCGTCCAGGCGCTCGCCATCGCCATGGTCGTGCGCGTTTTCCTGTTCCAGCCCTTCAACATCCCATCCGGCTCGATGAAAGAAACGCTGTTGGTCGGCGACTATTTGTTCGTCTCGAAGTTGTCGTACGGCTATAGCCGCTATTCCTTCCCGCTGAGCTTGAACCTGTTTTCCGGCCGCGTTCTGGCCAGCGACCCCAAGCGCGGCGACGTGGCCGTCTTCAAGCTCCCCCGCGACAACCAAACCGACTACATCAAACGCGTGATCGGCCTGCCGGGCGACGAAATCAACATCCGCCGCGGCGTCGTCTTCATCAACGGCAAAGAAGTCCCGCGCGTTGCCACCGGCACCTTTCAGACGCGGGAGGATGGCGGGCCTGCCATCAAGCTCCCCGTCTACGAAGAAACCTTGCCCAACGGCGTCAAATTCCGGGTCCTCGACCGCCTTGCGAATGGTCCGTGGGACAACGCAGGCCCCTACATCGTGCCAGCCGGCCATTACTTCATGATGGGCGACAACCGCGACAACTCCACCGACAGCCGCGTCCCCCCCAACGAAGGCGGCGTGGGCTACGTTCCGCTCGAAAATTTCATCGGTCGTGCCGATATCATCTTCTTCTCGGCGGCCGTCGATGAACCGGACGCTTTCCGTATTTGGAAGCCCTGGACATGGCCATTCGATATCCGCTGGAGCCGTTTCTTCAATTTGGTCAGATGATTTTCAGACCTCGTAAGTTCAAAGAACTCGAAGCAGCGCTCGGCTACACGTTCAAGCAGCCCAGCCTTCTCGAACGCGCACTGACCCATTCGAGCGTCCGCGGCACCAACGCCAAACGTGCCGATAATGAGCGCTTGGAGTTCATCGGCGACCGCGTGCTGGGCTTGGCCATCGCCGAAATGCTCCATCACGCCCATCCCACGGCCAGCGAGGGCGACATGGCCCGCCGCTACAACGTCCTCGTCAAAGGCGAAGCCTGCGCCCGCTTTGCCCGCAATCTGGGCCTCGGCCCACATTTGATTCTGTCCCCCAGCGAGACCGAAAACGGTGGCCGCGACAAGGACAACATCCTGGCCGACGCAATTGAAGCCGTCATCGGCGCCATCTTCCTGGACGGCGGTTTCCTCAAAGCCCGCGACGTGATACTCCGCCTCTGGGGCATCACCGGCGGCACCCAGCCCGCAACAGTCTCAGCCGATCCCAAATCCGCCCTCCAGGAATGGGCGCAGGGGCGCGGCCTGCCACTCCCCAGCTACACCGCCCTCGAACGCACCGGTCCCGACCACGCCCCGCAATTCCGCACCCAGGTCCGCGTGAACGGCCTCCCACCCGCCGACGGCAGCGGCCCCTCAAAACGAGCCGCCGAACAAGCCGCTGCAACCGCTATGCTTGGCCGCGTCAAAGCCGAACCTGCACCCGGCCCCATCACACCAGAAAAGGGCGAAAGCCGTGGCTGATCCAACCAATCCCGCTACCCCGCCAGAATCCGCACCCGCCCCGATGCCGGGACCGGCCGGGCAGACCCGCTGCGGCTTCATCGCCGTCATCGGCCCCACCAACGCTGGCAAATCAACCCTCGTGAACGCTCTCGTCGGCGCCAAGGTCACGATCGTCTCCCACAAGGTCCAGACGACCCGCACCCAGATTCGCGGCATCGCGATGGAGGGTCAAAGCCAGCTTGTCTTCATCGACACGCCCGGCATCTTCAAGCCGCGCCGCCGCCTCGATCGCGCGATGGTCGATGCCGCATGGGGCAGCGCCGCCGATGTCGACGTCGTCGCCCTTTTGATCGACGCCGTGCGCGGCATGACCGACGACCTCGAGCGCATCCTGACCCGGCTCGCCGATCTCGACTGCCCCCTCGTTGTGATCCTCAACAAAGTCGATAAGGTGGAGGACAAGGAACACCTGCTGAAGCTCGCAGCAGAGCTTGCCAAAATGGTCCGCATCGAGCGCCTGTTCATGATCTCGGCGTTGTCCGGCAGCGGCATCGCCGCCGTGAAAACCTATTTCGCAGCGCACGTCCCGCTTGGCCCTTGGCACTATCCCGAAGACGACATCTCCGACGCGCCCTTGCGGATGCTCGCCTCCGAAATCACCCGCGAGCGCATCTACCATTGGCTCCACCAGGAACTGCCCTACGAAACCACAGTCGAAACCACCGCCTGGACTGAAAAGACCGACGGTTCGGTCCGCATCGAGCAGACGATTTACGTCATGCGCGACACGCAGAAATCGATCGTGCTCGGAAAGGGCGGGGATATGATCAAAAAAATCTCCACCGAGGCCCGCAAAGAGCTGACCGGCATTGTCGAAAAGCCGGTCCACCTGTTCCTCTTCGTCAAGGTCCGCGAAGCCTGGGAAAGCGACCCCGAACGCTACCGCGAAATGGGCCTCGACTACCCCAAGGAGTAATTCATGCGCCGCACCCACATACCCCTGGTCGCCATCGCCGCAGCGGCCGCCGCTGTGATCGCCGCGATCACCCCCGCGCATGCCGCCGTGCGCAAGTGCGGCCCAGCCGTCACGAGCGATATCACCCAGGCCGACACCGAAATCCAGGGCAAGCGCAAGGCGCTCACCTCCTGGGCCATGAAAGCCGCCAAACTCGGCGGGCCAGCCTTTGCCAACTGGCGCATTGCCGATAAAAAAATCCTCGGCTGCAAGCCCGGCAAAACCCGGGCCGACGGCGTTCAGTGCATTGCCTACGCCAACCCATGCACCATTGTCCAAGGCGCGCCCTTCCCCCCGCGAACCCCGCAGACCAAGCCCCGTGGCAAACGCCGCATCGGCGGCAATGTCCCCTTCGAGATTTGACACGAACGCATGGATTGGTCCGATGAAGCCGTGATCTTGTCGGTTCGCCCCCACGGCGAAACGGCCGCTGTCGTCGAACTCTTCACCCGCTCCCATGGCCGCCATGCCGGCCTCGTCCACGGCGGCCGCTCCCGCAAATCCCGCCCCACCCTCCAGATGGGCAATCACGTCTCAGCCAACTGGAAGGCGCGCCTGTCCGAGCACCTCGGCCACATGACACTGGAACTCCAGCACGGTTATGCGGCAGCCTCCATGGACGACCCCGCCGCGCTGACGGCACTCACCGCACTGTGCGCTCTGTCGCGCCTGTTGCCCGAACGCGACCCTCATCCAAACTTATATGAGATCACGCTCTTCGTCCTGTCCTACCTCGACGACCCGGCTGTCTGGCCAGCCCTCTACGTCCGCTGGGAGCTGGCTCTGCTGGAGGAACTGGGCTTTGGCCTTGACCTGCGCACGTGCGCCGCAACCGGCACGACCCAAGACCTCGCCTACGTGTCGCCGAAATCGGGCCGCGCCGTCTCGCTCGAGGCTGGCCGCCCCTACCAGGACCGTATGCTACCCTTGCCCGCGTTCCTCACCAAGTCGCGCCCGACCGGCCCAAATGCGATCGTGACCCCACAAGATATTGCTGCCGGCCTCCGCCTGACGCAACATTTCCTTGAAGCCCGCATTCTTGGACCGCGCGAACACCCCCTGCCCGATGCCCGCCTGAGACTTGCCACGATCTTGCTGCGGCAAAGCGGGTCTTGAACCGCCACCTCCCCCCCGTTAAGCCAAAGCCATCAATCAGCAGCGGGGTCGCAACGTGAGATTAGCTGGCAAAATCGCCGTCGTGACGGGAGCCGGCAACGGCATCGGTGAGGCCACAGCACGCCGGTTTGCCGCCGAAGGCGCCCATGTCTACGTCACCGATGTCGATCCCGCTGCGGCCGAGCGCGTTGCCGCAAGTCTGATCGAAGCCGGCCACAGCGCGACCGCGCTGTCCTGCGATGTCACCCGGGGCCAGGATGTCACCGCACTGATGCGCGCCATCAAGGCCGGACACGCCCGGATCGACGTCCTCGTCAACAACGCAGGCCTCAACGTCCTGGCCGACGTCCGCAACATGACCGACGCCGAATGGGTTCGCCTCCGCGAGGTCAACTTGGACGGCGTGTTCCGGATCGCCCGCGACGGCTTTGAATTATTGCGCGCCTCCGGCAAAGGCTCGCTCATCAACGTCGCCTCCATCATGGGCAACCGCGGCGTCCGCCCGCTGGCCGCCTATTCGGCCACCAAAGGCGCGGTTGCAGCCCTGACACGGGGCCTTGCGGTGGAATATGCGCCGTTCAATATCCGCGTAAACTCGCTGTCACCCGGCTACGTCGAAACCAAACTCACCCAGCGCGCTCTTAAACTGCCGCAGTTTCGGACAGCCCTCATCGATAAAACCCCGATGCGCCGGTTTGGCACCTGCGAAGAAATGGCGAGCGCCGCCTTGTTCCTGGCCAGCGACGACGCCTCTTACGTCACCGGCGCCGAATTGGCAGTCGACGGCGGCATGTCCGCCGCCCTCTAAGGTCACAGAATTGATACACGGATCGCCATACATGATCCCATGCCCGGCATGGACCTGTTCTGCCGCCTCGACTTTGGAGTACCCTATGCGACGCTTGATGACCGCACTGCTCGGCCTGCTATTGATCTCCCCCCCCGCCTCCGCCGAACAATTCGTGATCGACAAGCAGCACACCGACGTGCGCTTTTCCTGGGACCACCTTGGTTTGTCGCGCCAATCCGGCAAGTTTTCCGACGTCACTGGAACCCTCGATTTCGATCCCGACAAGCCAGAAGAAACCCGCGTCAACGTCACCATCTCTCTTTCGAGCCTCATGACAGGCGTTCCAGCCCTCGATACCGCGCTCCTGAAAACCAAGGATTACTTCGACGCCACGGCAAATCCGACGATCAAGTTTCAGTCGGCAACGGTGCGCACCACCGGGGAAAAAACCGCCGAATTGACAGGCGACCTGACCATCAACGGCATCACGAAGCCCGTCACGTTGGCCGTCGTGTGGAACTTCCTCGGCCCCCATCCCCTCGGCACCGTCAATCCAACCTTTGCCGACAAGATTGCCGCCGGTTTCTCAGCCCGCACTCAAATCCTGCGCAGCGACTGGGGCATCACCCGCTATATTCCTCTTGTGTCCGACGAAATCCGCATCTCCATCGAAACCGAAATGCATCGCGCGCCTTAAACCCGAGCCCTTGATTTTCTGCCCAAAACATGGGAAGACCGTTCACCCGGGACGCATTCGCTTCTACGGGCGTGCATAATTTTGCCGCTTCGTACCCATAAAATAGCGTGCGCCCCCAAACCGGCCCCCCAAGCCGTTTCTCGAAAGGTCACCGTATGGCTCGTGTTACCGTCGAAGATTGCGTCGACAAGGTCCCCAATCGCTTCGAACTGGTTTTGATCGCAGCCCACCGCGCCCGCGCCATCACCAACGGTAGCGCCATCACCGTCGACCCCGACAACGACAAAAACCCCGTGATCGCCCTGCGCGAAATCGCCGACCAGACCGTGGCCGTCGAAGACATGCGCGAAGGCCTGATCCACTCGATCCAGAAAAACGTCGAAGTGGACGAGCCGGAAGCCGCAGCCGCCCCCGTCCTCACCAGCGACCGCCGCGCGCCGATCCTGGGCCGTGACGACATGAGCCGCGATGGCGTCGTCGATACCATGACCGAAGAGCAATTGCTCCGTGGTCTCGAAAGCATGACCCCGAGCGAGCCCTCGTCGGTCGGCAACGGCGGTCCCCGCGACCGTGAACGTGACCGCCACGACCGCGGTCGCTGAAATTCGCGTCCGTCGGTCGTCTAATCGATTGGGCTGGACCGCTGCGCGATGCATACTGCTCGGCAGCGGCCAGGATCGTGTCCGCGATTGAGGGGATCGATTGACGGGATGATCATACCATGATGCGCCAGTACGAGCTCGTCGAGCGCGTTCTGAAATACGACCCCAAAGCGGATGAAGCGTTGCTCAACCGCGCCTATGTCTACGCCATGAAGGCGCACGGGCACCAGAAACGCAAATCCGGCGACCCCTACTTTTCTCATCCCCTCGAAGTCGCAGCCATTCTCACCGGACTAAAGCTCGACGACGCGACCATCGCGACAGCTCTGCTCCACGACACCATCGAAGACACCGACGCAACGCGCGCTGAAATCGATCACCTGTTCGGCAAGAAAATCGGCGAATTGGTCGATGGCCTGACGAAGATCAAGCGCCTCGACCTGATGTCGAAAAAGGCCGAACAGGCCGAGAACTTCCGCAAGCTGCTGATCGCGATCTCAAGCGACATCCGCGTGCTGCTGGTCAAGCTCGCCGACCGCCTCCACAACATGCGCACGCTTGAGCACAACACGCCCGAGAGCCAGCAACGCAACGCCGAGGAAACGCTCGACATCTATGCCCCGCTCGCTGGCCGTATCGGCATGCAGCAGATGCGCGAAGAACTGGAGGAGCATTCGTTCCGCTGGCTGCACCCCAAAGCCTACAAGGCGCTCAACGACAACCTCGAAAGCCTGCGCAAGACAACCGGCGGCTTGCTTGAGGAAACGACCGCCGCGTTGAACACGATGCTGAGCGCCAGCAGCATCAACGGTGCCGTCACCGGTCGCGAGAAGAAGCCCTACGCAATCTGGGACAAGCTCGTTCAGAAGAAAACGTCGCTCGAAAAGCTGTCCGACATCTATGCCTTCCGCATCATTGTCGACACCGACGCCGATTGCTATCGCGCGCTCGGCCTCGTCCATACGACGTGGCAAGCCGTCCCTGGCCGCTTCAAGGACTATATCTCGGTTCCCAAGCGGAATGGCTATCAGTCACTCCACACCACCGTGCTCGGCCCGCGTAAACAGCGCCTTGAGTTGCAGATCCGCACCCAGCGCATGCACGAGACCGCCGAATACGGCGTCGCGGCCCACGCGCTCTATAAGGACAACCGCACCGGCACCCCCAACGGCGCAACCGATCCGGGCACCAACCCGTACGCCTGGCTCCGCCGCATGGTCGAGAGCCTGATGGACGGCGACAACGCCGAAGAGTTCTTAGAGCACACCAAGCTCGAACTGTTCCGCGACCAGGTGTTCTGCTTCACCCCCAAAGGCAACCTGATCGCCCTGCCGCGCGGCGCAACCCCGCTCGACTTTGCCTACGCCGTCCACACCGACATCGGCGCCATCGCCAGCGGTGCCATCGTCAACGGCCGCCACGTGCCCATCGAAACCAAGCTGCGCAACGGCGACGAGGTCGAAGTCCTGACGACGCGCGGCCACGTCCACCCCGCCGCCTGGGAAGCCTTCGTCGCCACCGGCCGTGCCCAGCTTGCCATCCGCCGCTCCGCCCGCGACGCCGAACGCCGCCGTTTCATTGAACTTGGCCGCCGCCTGCTGACCGCGCAATTCCACCGCAACGGCCAGGAACTGCCCGACGACCTGCGCCGTCTCACAACCCGCTTCAGCCAGAAAACCGTCGACGACGTGCTGGTCGCGGTCGCCCGCAACGAAATCCCCATCCCCGAAGCGGTGGCCGCCCTGGAGCCTGAAATCCGCTCCAGCGACCAGACCGCCGCCAAGCTCCGCCCCCGCAAGGAGCGTGGCGAAGGCGAAGACGGCTGGTTCAACCTCACCACCGCATCCGGCCTGAAATTCCGCACCACGGATGGCCTCGCCCCCACCGTCGAAGACGGAGCAGCCCCCGGCAGCGCCTTTGCAGGCACCGGCATTCCCATTCGCGGCCTGATGAACGACGTGCCCGTCAGCTTCGAACCCGGCGGCGCGGTCCCCGGCGACCGCATCATCGGCGTGCTCACCCCCGGCGAGGGCATCCGCGTCTTCCAAATCCACTCGCCCCGCCTCAAGGAATACGAGCACGAACGCTGGATCGACGTGACCTGGGATGTCGACCAGCGCCGCTTGGAGCGCTTCCCCGCCGTCATCGACGTCGTCTGCCCCAATGAACCCGGCACGCTGGCCCAAGTCGCGTCCATCATCGGTCAGGCCGGCGGCAACATCGACAAACTCCACATGCTCGAACGCGCCTCTGATTTCACGACGATGCGCCTGAACCTCGGCGTCTACGACCTCGCCCACCTCACCCACATCATCTCCGGCCTGCGCGCCCACTCCGTCGTCAACAAAGTCGAACGCGTCTTCGAGTAACCGCCGCTTCGAGACGCACTTTCCATGTCACGCCATGGCCGGGCTTGACCCGGCCATCCAGGAGCCACACAGACGGACCTGAATTCGCCGCACTGGATGGTCGCCTCAAGGACGGCCATGGCGTGAGCGGCTATGAACCCTCACGACCGCCCCTCACCCACAACGTCATCTCAAGCAGTAGGCCGGGACCCAGGCACGGCAGCTTTTAACCAAACGCTCGCCCCACCCTCCCCGTCACGCCCGCGCAGGCGGGCGCCCAAGCACGTCAACGATCACGCACCACCAAGCCGCTGCAAGGTCAGAACAAATGATGGGTCTGGGAAGCTGTGCTCCCCGGCGGAGCGCGAGGGGCAAGCCCCCATAAGCGCTAGGATAGGGATTATTTCACTTCCTTTCCTCTCCCGGTACGGGAGAGGATGTCCGAAGGACAGGTGAGGGACTTCAGGCATACTCAGGCATCAGCGCTTGAACGAAGTCCCTCATCCGCCCCTACGGGGGCACCTTCTCCCGTACCGGGAGAAGGAAGTGGAGCATAAGTTAGCGCGTTTGGGGCGAGCCCCATCGCTCGCAACGCGAGCGATCACCCCCCGCGACCCCAAAGCCCGAAGCTATCCAAAGTGTGAGGAGTGCGAACAGGACCCGAGGTTCCCCTCAGCGGTCTCGCCATTTCAAAAATCGGAGATGTGGACCGGCATCACCTTCCAGCGATGCAATCCTGCCCGCGTCTCGCGAAGCGACCATGCCTGCCCACCGGACCATCTGAATCCGGCAGTCGCGCATCCCCGCCTTCTGCGATCCGCCGGTCCTTACCGGCGCAGCAGATGCGCAAGAAAAATGCGCTGCAAACACGATCCGGGCCAGCTGATGGGTGCATTCACCGAACGCCGCGCGAAACCCCTTCCCCCCAAATCGCCCAGCACGCGTTCCAGCCCCTCAAGGGAAAGATGCCCCCAAGGTGACATGGGGCCGAGGGGGCGGGGATAAGTTTCATTTAATTTTCAATCAACTACGATAGGGACAATTTGAACGCCTCACAAGAGCCCCACCAACAGTATCCAATAACATGCCAATTGACTCAATCACCTGATTATCAGCATCACTGGGCCACAAAAGGACTTCAACAATTCCCAATTTATTCGCAAAGTTCCCGCTTGAGGCACCACCAACCTTGCTTACTAGCGGCAAGACCACATAAGGCGTGAGTCGTTCAGCTGTCGATCGAAAAGATACATCGCTAACATGTTCGCGCTGACCAAGGAAACGAACCTCATTCTCTTCAGAAAAACTGCCATGTTTTTGAAAACCAGCCAACAATTTTAGCTTTTTTGAAACAGCGTGCTTCTTCAACGCAAAATCAGCTAAACGGCGATCAGAACCCTTTAGCTCGTTCAATATCGGCAGCAACTTTGCTTGCAGGGTATCATTAAATTTTCCATAACCTACGTCGCGCAACTCACCCCCAGCTTGCGAAGCACACTGCTCAAGAAAGAATCGATCAAATCCAATCGAAACCGCCATATTGGCGCCATATGCACGCCATTGGGACAATTGGTCTCTAGATTTGGAAAAACAAGCCGCATAAAGAAATTCGCGACCCAAATCGAATGTATCACCAAATCCAGGCTCCTTAAGCAAATCAGGTGCGCAAACTTCAACCATGTTCTTCATGTCTCGAAGTGCATGAATAATCTCAGACTTATCATTTAATGACCTCACGTCGGATGCCCAAAGACAGGCATCGCGAACAATACCATGAAGTCCAGTCAAAGTTGTATAATGGTAGATTAGCTGACCTTCTTTTGCGGCCGTTGTCACATATGAATCCAACTCGGTCTTGTACTGACCCCACTCAACCGGACTGGAATGTTTCCAAAATTTCGGATCAACTCTTACCAGTTCTATGATTGTGCCATCCGGATGAGAAATGGACACAGTTGTAGGACCAGCGTCGCTCGGTATATAGATGTTTACCATCGCCCCTACTCCCCCCGCGCCCTCCTGAGCGCCGCAGCCAGCGCGCTCTCGCCCGGCTGTTCCGCCTTGGGCTTGGGCATCCCGCGCATCCCGCCCCCACCCGCCGGAGGCGGCCCCGCTGGCATTGCCCCACTCGCCCCCTGGCTCGCCCCGCTGCCACGCTTCATGCTCAGCGCAATCCGCTTCCGCGCCGCGTCCACTTCCTTGACGCGCACCCGGACCACATCGCCCGCCTTCACGACCTCGCGCGGGTCCTTCACGAACTTGTCCGACAACTCGGAAATGTGCACCAGCCCATCCTGATGCACGCCCACATCAACGAACGCGCCGAAATTCGTCACGTTGGTCACGACGCCTTCCAGCGCCATACCCACCCGCAGGTCTGAAATCTTTTCAACGCCGTCAGCAAAGCTTGCGGTCTTGAACTCGGGCCGGGGATCGCGCCCCGGCTTCTCCAGCTCGGCGATAATGTCCGTGATCGTCGGCACGCCGAACTTCTCATCCGCAAACTGACGCGGATTGAGCGACTTCAGAAACGCCCTGTCGCCGATCATCGCCTTCACCGGACGCTTGGTCAGCTCGGCAATCTTTTCGACCACCGGATAGGCTTCGGGATGCACCGCCGACCCGTCGAGCGGGTCTTTCCCGTTCATAATCCGCAGGAATCCCGCCGCCTGCTCGAAGGCTTTAGGCCCCAGACGCGGCACCTTCATCAGGGACTTGCGCGTCTTGAACGGCCCATTCTCGTTGCGAAACACCACGATGTTGGACGCCAGCGTTTCGTTCAACCCCGCCACATGCGTCAGCAGCGCGGGGCTCGCCGTGTTCACATCGACGCCGACCGAGTTCACGCAATCCTCAACCGCGGCATCCAACGACCGCGCCAACCCGCCCTGATCGACATCGTGCTGGTATTGCCCAACCCCGATCGCCTTGGGATCGATTTTGACCAACTCCGCCAGCGGGTCCTGCAATCGCCGCGCAATCGACACGGCCCCGCGCAACGACACGTCGAGATCGGGGAACTCGTTCGCCGCCAACTCGGACGCCGAATAGACCGACGCCCCCGCCTCCGACACCATCACCTTGGTGAGGTTCAACTGCGGCGCACCCTTCATCAGGTCCGCTGCCAGCTTGTCCGTCTCGCGCGACGCCGTACCGTTGCCGATGGCGATCACCTCGACCTTATGCCTCAAGCACAGCGCGCCCAATGCCGCCAGCGACCCCTGCCAATCCTTACGCGGCTCGTGCGGATAAATCGTCGTCGTGTCGACCACCTTGCCGGTCTGATCGACAACGGCCACCTTCACGCCCGTGCGGATTCCCGGATCGAGCCCCATCGTCACGCGCGGCCCAGCGGGTGCAGCCAGTAGCAGGTCCTTCAAATTCTTAGAGAACACCGAAATCGCTTCCGCGTCCGCCTTCTCCTTCAGCCGGACCATCAGATCGTTCGACAGCGACACCGCGAGTTTCGCCTTCCACGCGAGCCGCGCCGTCTCGGTCAGGAACTTATCCGCCGGTCGCCCCCGGTCGGCGATCCCGAACGCCGACATGATCTTTCCGCCCGCCGGATGTGGCTTGCCCTCCTCGACCACCACGTCGAGATCAAGATCGAGGATGGCTTCACCCCGCCCGCGCAACATCGCGAGTGCCCGGTGCGAGGGGATATCCTTGATCTTCTGGCCGAATTCGAAATAATCCGAGAACTTCGCGCCCTCGTCACCCTTGCCCTTGAGCACCTTCGACGAGATCACCCCGTCGTTCCACAGCCACTCGCGCAAGCCGCCGACCAGCTCGGCCTTCTCCCCGATCCGCTCAATCAGAATATGCCGCGCGCCATCGAGCGCCGCCTTGGCGTCCGCCACGCCCTTCTCCGCCGACACGAATGTCTCGGCGAGTGCATCCGGCACCAGCGTCGGGTTTGCGAGCAACTGATCGATCAGCGGCTCAAGCCCGGCTTCCTTGGCAATCGCAGCCTTCGTGCGCCGCTTGATCTTGTAGGGCGCATATAGGTCTTCCAGCTCGACCTTGGTTTCAGCGCCCGCCAGCTTGCGCGCCAACTCCGGCGTCATCTTGCCCTGCTCGTCGATCGCCTTGACCACGCTCTTACGGCGGTCTTCCAGCTCGGTCAGGTACGCCAGCCGCTCATCAAGCTTGCGCAACTGCGTATCGTCGAGACCGCCCGTCACTTCCTTGCGGTAGCGGGCGATGAACGGCACCGTGGACCCTTCGGCGATCAGATTGACCGCCGCTGCGACCTGATTGACCCCCACGCCCAGCTCGGCCGCGATCTTACTGTTGATGTCCATAGCGATGTCCTCACGTTGAGCCCCTCCCCGTCATCGCGAAGCGATGCTTCGCATTAATGCGGGGAGGGGTTAGGGGTGGGGGGCGAAACACGCACCGGTCCACCCAAGAAACTCAGCCACTCAATCCCGCTTCGGTCGCGCTGGAGGATGGCCGAACGGCGTCCCCTTCACGACATAAATCTCACGCGACGGCACCGAAACGATCTCCCGCTCCGGCCACCGCACAGCAGACAACCGCCCGCCAAAGCAACACCCGGTGTCGATGCACAGCGTATTGTTCACCCACCCGACCTCCGCCACCGGCGTATGGCCATACACAACGGCCACCGGCCCAGCGTAATCCAACGCCCAATGATAACGCACCGGCAGCCCACCCGCCGCCCCTTTCGGGTCAGTATCCCCATAAAGTGCGAACGCGCGAACCTTGCCCGACGACCGCCCGATCATGCCCTCCCGCACCCCCGCGTGCGCAACAGCCAACCGCCCGCCATCGACCCACAAATGGGCCTTCAGGCTATCCACAAACGTCCGCACACTGTCTCGAAATTGCGCCGATTGAGCCGCGAACTGGTCTGCCGTCTTATCAAGACCATGCGTCAGCGCCTTATGTTGTCCGCTCAGCCATCGCAAAAACGCGACATCGTGATTGCCCGCGACGCACAAGGCTTTCCCCTCGCGCACCATCGCCATCACGATCCGCATCACATCGGGACTGCGCGGCCCGCGATCGACGAGATCGCCCACGAAAAACGCCCGCCGCCCGACAGGCGCGACCACGTCAACCCGCCGCCGATCGCCCCTGCCCGATAGCTGAACCCGATACCCAAGCACCCCAAGCAGTTCGATCAACTCGTCCGCGCAGCCGTGCACGTCGCCGATGATGTCGAACGGCCCCATTTCGTGCCGCCGGTCCGTCGACACCGGCTCGAACACAACCTCAAGCCGATCGCCTTCGGGCACAAAATACGCGTCCATGATCGACATCGAGCCGGTCCGTCGGGATAGCGTCATCCCCGCCTCGCCGATCGCCAGAACATAAACCCGCGCGTACGAATCCACCGCCGCCCGCCCAATCGGCTTCAGGTCCGCCTTGCTCTGATCATTCACATCGACCACGGCCAGTTCGCGCCGAGCCAAACGTCCCGCGACCCCCGCAGGCGTCACGAACGCCGCCTCGCCAAACGCCTCCCTCGCGCGGGCCACGTCCCCAAACGCCAACACCAGCGCAAAGTCCGGCAACACGATCCGCGCCATCCGTTTTGCCTCAAAAGTCACAAAAACTGAGGGGTCCGGGGAGCTGCGCTCCCCGGTGGCCTGTGGGGCCAGCCCCACTCGCGACGCAGTCGCGAATGCCGCTCCCGCCCCCAGCCGTCACACCACAAACGCCGCCAACACCAAGAGCATCGCGACCTCAAACGCCTGCTCCGACGCGCCCAGCACATCCCCCGTATGTCCGCCGATCAGCCGTAGCGCTTGCCACAGCAGCCACGCCGAAACGATCGCCCCCACCACCAATGCCGCGAGCGCTGGCACCGTCGGCAACAACAGACACGGCGTAAGCCCCGTCACCACCGCAAACGCCAGCCGGTTCCGCGTCGGCTGTACCGGTGCCACCTTTGCGCCCTCCAACTCGCCCGCATAGGGCATGACCGCCGATGCGACCACCGGGACGATCCGCGCTGCCGCGTGCACCGCGATAAGGGCGAAGACCCCGTCCCACGGCGACATGAGCGCCAGCGCCGACACTTTCAGCGCCAGCGCACCCACCAGCGTCACCGTGCCGTAGGTGCCAATCCGGCTGTCCTTCATGATGGCGAGGCGTTGCTCAGGCGACTGGCCGCCGCCCAGGCCGTCCGCCGTATCCGCCAACCCATCCTCGTGGAACGCGCCGGTCGCCGCAATCCCCACCCCGACCGCCAGAATTGCGGCAATGGCCGACGACCACGGCCCCCAGGCTGCAAACCAGACAGCTGCCGTGATCAGCCCGACCAGCAAGCCTGCTGCCGGGAAATACGCAACCGACCGCTCCATCCAAACCGGTTGAAATCCAGGCAATCGCGGCACCGGCAGCCGCGTCAGAAACTGCACCGCGACGATGCCGTAAGCAGCTTCCTGGCGCAGCACCGTGAACCAACTCATGGTGCCAGATGTTCGGGATGATCCCCGCCCGGCAGATCGGCGAGCTGGGTGAGCATCCGCTCCGCCGCCCGCACGAAAGGAATGGCAAACACCGCGCCCGTGCCCTCGCCGAGCCGCAGCCCCAGATCGAGGAACGGCGTCACGCCGAGTTTCGCCAACAACGCCTTGTGACCCGGCTCGCCGGACGTATGGGCAAAGACGCACGCAACTTTAGCCTTAGGCTGGATTGCAAACAAACCCGCCGCCACGCTCGTTGCAATGAACCCATCGATGATGGCGATCCGGCCCGCATCCGCGATCGCCGAAATCGCGCCTGCCATCATGACCATTTCAAAACCGGCAAACTGCGCGAACGCCCGGCGCGGATCGCAATCGATCTCGCCGCCAAATCCACGTGCATAGGTTTCCGTGAGCACGAGCCGCTTATGGTCGAGCCCCTTCTTGGGTATCCCGGTGCCTGGGCCGATCAAGGTGGCGAGAGGAATGTCGGTCGCAGCATGAGCCATCAAGGCAGCGGAACCGGAATTGCCGATCCCGATTTCGCCGAGCGCAAAGATACCCACGCCCTGCTTGATGAGATCCCCGACGACCTCAGCCCCGGCATCGAATGCCGCCTGATACTCGGTGAGCGTCATCGCCGCCTCGCGACGCGCGTTTTTGGTCCCCGCACCAATCCGCCGTGAAATCAGCCCTGGTTGCGCTTCCAGCGGTACCAGCAGCCCTGCATCGACCACCAAGATATCGGCGTCGATCCCAGCAATACAGACGTTCGCACCCGCATGCCCCGCAAGCACCAGCTTGACGATTTCGCGCGTCATGGTCGAAGGATAGGCCGAGACCAGTTCCGCCGTGATGCCGTGGTCGCCAGCAAAAATCAGCAGCCGCGCGCTGCCCAGATGGGGCGCGAGCGATTGCGTGGCGAGCCCGACCTGCACGGCCAACTCTTCCAGCCGCCCCAGTGATCCTTCCGGCTTGGCTTTGCCCGCGATCTTCGCGCGCAGTTCCTGCTCAAGCCCGTGTGGTTTGTCATCTGCCGTCATGCGTGAAGGAAATCCTCAAGCTTCTTTTTGGGTTCCGGAACGTCCGTGACGAACCTCGCCTGCCCCGCCAACCCCAGCGGCACCGGCCCTCCGTACGCCCAATCCAGCAATTCAACCGTGTGCGCAATCGGCAAATCCATGCCACCCGCCAACTGCGTGATGCAGCCGATATTGCCAGCCGCCACGATATCGGGCCGCGCCGTACGAATATTTGCGACCTTGCGCTCCCGCAACCGCTGAGCCATTTCGGGCTGAAGAATGTTGTAGGTCCCGGCAGACCCGCAACAGATATGTCCTTCGGGCACATCCACCACGCTGAAGCCGGCATTGCGCAGCAGCGTCTTGGGCTCGTCCGTCACCCGCTGGCCATGCTGCAGCGAACACGCCGAGTGATAGGCAATTTTCAAGCTCGACCAACGCTTGGGCGCACCCAGGTGATACGACGATATGAACTCCGTTACATCCTTGGCCAGCGCCGAAACTTGGGCAGCCCGCGCGGCATAATCGGGATCGTTGCGCAGCATGTGGCCGTAATCCTTGACCGTCGTCCCGCAACCCGACGCATTGATGATGATCGCATCGATCGGCTCCTTGGCGATCTCCTTCGACCAGGCATCCACGTTGCGGCGCACCGCCTCCAGCGCTTCGGCCTCCTTGCCCATGTGGTGCGTCAGCGCCCCGCAGCATCCAGCGCCCGCAGACACGATGACCTGAACCCCCGCGCGGCCCAACAGCCGGATCGTCGCGTCATTGATCGAGGGCCGCAAAACCTGCTGTGCGCACCCAGCCAGCATGATGACCCGCGCGCGCCGTTCGGCAACCGGTTCGGCAGCCCCCGGCCCCTCGTATTTCGATGGTTTCGGCAAGACCTTGGGCGCAAGATCGATCATCGCCGCCAGTTCGGCCAGCCCCACCCGCCGCATGACCGGCACGAACGGTCGCCCCAGCGCTGACAGCTTGACAGCCAGCCGGAACCGGTCGGGATAGGGCACCACATACGCGAGCAACCGCCGCAACAGCCGTTCCTTCACCGTCCGGTGGCCCGTCTCCTCGATGTGGACCCGCGCGATATCGACGAGGTGCATGTAATCCACGCCCGACGGGCACGTCGTCATGCACGACAGGCACGACAGACACCGGTCCACGTGATGTTTCACCACCCCGCTCGCCGCCTTGTTACCCTCGAACATGTCCTTCATCAGGTAGATGCGCCCGCGCGGACTGTCGCGCTCGTCGCCATCCAGCACATACGTCGAGCACGTCGCCGTGCAGAACCCGCAGTGAACGCATCGCCGCAGGATACTCTCGGCCTCTTTCATGCGCGGGTCGGCAAGCTGTTGGGCCGTGAAGTTGGTCTGCATGCGCCTAAAGCCTCATCTGGTGCGCTTCACCTTCATCAAGTACGCCAGTGCGCGGTTTTGACAAGTGCATTTGCTCAAACGCCCAGCGCCGCGGCACCCGCGCCTCAAGCCAGACCGCTGTGCCCATTCGGCCACGGGACACTGTCTTGTCCCGTCATCAAACCGGGGCCATCGCCTGAGCCCGCGCCGGCATCCCCCGCCACGCCCGCAACAAAACACCTCGCGCGCCACGAACCGGCACTATCCTTATGCGGCGCAATGTCCGTGTCCACTTGATCGAACGCGGCGCAGGCCCCCACCCGTGAGCCTACACCCTCGCTTATCACGAAAGCAGTTCTCCCAAACGAGCCAGACACACCATGACCCAGACCAAAAGTCGGCCCTTGATCGAGCGCCTTATGCCACCAGCCTGCGCACCAGTGCGCAAAGCAAGCCCTGCCAACGACAACGGCGGCTCCTCTCTTTGCTGGGGCACCTCCCCCATCGCTGGCCGAGGGCTGTTCGCCAGCCGCGCCATCGCCAACGGCGAGCACATCATCTGCTCACCCGCCCTTTATGTGCGCGGTGCCAGCCTCGACGCGATCGTCTCCCCCTACGCCTTCGCCGTCGACCGCAATGAGAGCCCAGACCAACCCCCAATCGGCCCGACCCAATTCGCGCTGGTCTTCGGCCCTATCAGCCTCGCCAACCACGCTGACGAACCCAACGCCGCCGTCACGTTCACCCGCTCCGTCGAACGCGGCCTGGAAGCGCACGTCACCTCACTCACCCCCATCGCCGCAGGCGACGAAATCTTCATCTGCTACCCCGACCGCAGCCGCTACCAGCCCGCCGGCTGGTTCTGAGAAATTTTAAAACGTCCCTGCTTTTCCTCTCCCGTACCGGGAGAAGAAAGTGAAGCCAAAGATAATGTTCATGGGCCGCAGTCCCCCGACAGGGTTTGGGCGCCAGCCCGGCGGCTAACCGCGCTTGGCCAGAACCAACTGCGTGCACGCAAACGTCGCCATTAACCGGCCTGTCGCCAGCGCCGTAACGCGTGCCTCCCACAGCTGCGTTGTCTTGCCTAAGTGCACCGCGCGCGCCGCACACGCCACCACGCCCTCGCGGACCGACGACACAAAATTCGCCTTCAGTTCCAGCGTGGTGAAGCTTTCCGCCCCCGGTGGCAAATGGGCGATGCACGCATACCCTGCCGACGTATCGGCAAGAGCAACCACACTCGCCGCATGTAAATACCCGTTCGGCGCCAGATGATGCGGGGCAACGCTGAACTCTGCGCGTAGCAGCCCTTCGGCCACCTCCACGACCCGCACCCCCATGAAGGCCGGAAAATGCCCCTGCCCGCGCGCGTTAAACGCCTCAGGCGTGCAGTCAGGACGAAAGCTCATGCCTCAAACCCCTGCATACATCCGCCCGGGATTTAGAATCCGGCCAGGATCGAACGCCGTCTTGATCCCGGTGGTCATTCGTTCCACGACCGTGCTCATCGGCTGAAACACCTCAACCGACGCCCGCACATCGGCGTCGGCGCGGATCAACGTCGCATGACCGCCATGGGTCGACAAAATCCGCCGGATGTCTGCAGCACCCGCATCCGCCGACGCCGTCACCTCAAGCCACACGATCCCCCCCGAGGCATCGTAGTACGCCTCAGCCTTCATATTCCGGCGCACAGCATCGATCACCTTGGCCGCAAGCCGCGGCGCGGTTGAAATGCGCCACATATGACTGGCCGCATCTCCTTTACGTGGCGTGAGAACCGACAACCGCCGCAACTCCGACCAAAACACCATCGACGTCTCGTGCGGCAAGACCTGCGGCGTCCCATAGATCTTTAGTGCCTCGCGCAGCCGATCAATGCGATACGCAACCGACGACGTGAAATTCTCGATTCGCACGGCCGTGATCGTATTGGCCTCTCGGGCAAGGCTGCCCAACTCCAGCCGCGACGTCAGTTCCGCCGTCAAATGCGCCGTCCCCGAAACCTCGAACGGCGTCCCCAGACTGGCGCACAACAGTTCGACCCCGATCTCGTCCGACAAACCGGCATAAACCAGCGTCTGCGAATGCTGCGGAATGGGCGTCACCTTGAACGTGACCTCGCTCATCACCGCCAGCGTGCCCCAGCTCCCGGTCAGCGCCCGCGCCACATCGTAACCGGTGACGTTCTTAAGCACCCGCCCGCCCGATTTGAACGCCTCGCCCCTCCCGTTCACGGCCCGCACGCCCAGCAGATGGTCCCGTGCAGCCCCCGTCGCGATGCGGCGAGCCCCAGACACGTTGGTGGCAAAAACCCCACCGATCGTCTGCACGCCGCCAGCGCCTCCCGTGGCAGGCCCCAGATCCATCGGCTCGAACGCGAGCATTTGCCCGCGTTGCGCTAGCGTCCCTTCGATTTGCGCCAGTGACGTGCCCGCATGGGCCGACATCACCAGTTCGCTCGGCTCATACAGCGTGATGCCGGACAGCTTGGCTAACTCGACAACGACGGGTAACGACGCGGGCCGCCCGATGGCAGCCTTCGAACCCGCCCCGCGAATCTCGGCAGGAAGCTTCTGCTGCGCGAGTGAAATCAGCTCCTTTTGCAATTCAGCTTCGGTCGTCGGCCGCACGATCTCAACCACAGTCGCAAACTCCTCAAGCGGCAAAGGCAACGGGTGCGCCGACGGCGCGCGCCTGCGCTTCGAGCGGAAACACCTTGGCGGGATTGAGCAACCACGCCGGATCGAACACCGACTTGATCCGCATCTGCACGTCCAGATCGACATCGGTGAATTGCTTCGTCATGAGGTCGCGCTTCTCGATCCCCACCCCATGCTCACCCGTCAGACATCCCCCGACCTCGACACACAATGCGAGAATATCGCAGCCAGCCTTTTCCGCACGCGCTTCGCTCTCTGGATCGTTGGCGTCGAACATGATCAGCGGATGCAGATTGCCGTCGCCCGCATGAAAAATGTTTGCAACCCGCAAGCCATAACTCGTGCAAATCTGTGAAATCGCCGTCAGCGTTTCCGGCAACCGCCCCAGCGGGATGGTCCCATCCATGCAGTAATAGTCGGCGATCCGCCCAATCGCCCCGAACGCCGACTTGCGCCCTTTCCAGATCTTAGCGCTCTGATCCGCACTCGCACTGATGGTCTGCGTCGATGGCCGGAACGGCCGCGCAATCTCGACGATTTGCGCCAGCCGCTCGGAAATCTCCGCGTCCGATCCCTCGGCCTCGATAATCAGCAGCGCCTCCACATCCAGCGGATAGCCAGCCTTTGCATACGCCTCACACACCGCGATCGCGGGCCGGTCCATGAACTCGATGGCAACCGGTATGATGCCCGAACCGATGATCGCGGCCACACACCGCCCAGCGGCTTCGCTGGACTCAAACCCCAGCAGCATCGGCCGCGCGCCCTCCGCCGCTTTGAGCAACCGCACCGTTGCTTCGGTGATGATCCCCATCTGGCCTTCCGACCCGATCACCAGCGACAACAGATCAATCCCAGCTGCATCGAGATATGGCCCGCCGATGTCGATGATTTCGCCGGTCATCAGCACCATGCGCACGCCAAGCACGTTGTTCGTCGTCACGCCGTACTTAAGGCAATGCGCCCCGCCAGAGTTCATCCCCAGATTGCCAGCCAACGTGCACGCCAGTTGGCTTGAGGGGTCGGGCGCATAGAAAAATCCATCGGGGGCGACAGCCGCCGTGATCGCCACGTTGGTAATCCCAGTCTCGACCCGCATCGAGCGCCCGGCCAGATCGATCTCGAGCACTTTGTTCATTTTGGAGATACCGACCACGACGGCATCCTCGGCTGGCAGCGCACCACCCGCCAGCGATGTCCCAGCCCCGCGCGCAATCACCTTGATCCCGTTCGTGTTGCAGTAGCGCATGACATTGGCCACCTGCTGGGTCGTCTCCGGCAGCACCACCGCAAGCGGCATGCAGCGGTAGGACGTAAGCGCGTCGGTTTCGAACGCACGCCGCCCGTCTTCGTCCGAAATGACCGCCGCGCGTCCCGCGATTGCGATCAACTCGGCCACGATCTTATCGCGCCGCCCCATGATTTCCCGGTCCGGATCAGGCAACCGAATGAGTGACATCTGAACCCTTCCTAGCTTACCCAATACCAACTCGCGGCCCAGCCGCCAAATACGTCCGCTCTCTTGGACCGCAATCATGAAACGGGCATCATCCTGCCTATACCTGATACACATCAAAACGCCCACGCACCACAAATCCCGTTGGATACGCAATCTTCAACGCTCAAGTATAAGTGTTGCGTACCGATCACCCTCCTCTCGACCGTAGTTTTTCCAAGGATTTTAGGACATTGTCCAAACTGGAGCATAATCCATGAGTTCGGATTTTCGGAAGTCGAACAAGGAAGTATCTGTGACTGCGATCAGTGATCTTGAAATTTTTGCGCGCGTGGCCCGGACCGGGAACATGTCCGCCGCTGGCCGTGAAATGGCGCTGTCGCCAGCCGTCGTATCGAAGCGGGTGAGCCTCCTCGAGGATCGGCTCGGTGCCCGCCTGTTCCAGCGCACCACCCGCCAGCTGACCTTGACCGAAACCGGCGAAGGCTACTTCAAGCGCGTGGTCGACATCCTAAGCCTCGTCGAGGAAGCCGAAGACTTTGTCAGCCGCCGCAACACCAAACCCCGCGGCATTCTAAAAGTCACCGCGCCGACATCCTTCTCACGCCGCCACCTGACCCCGCATATCGCATCATTCCTGACGCGCTACCCCGACATCGAAATCGACATGCATCTGACGGATACATTCGTCGACATCATCCGCGACGGGTTCGACCTCGCCATCCGTATCGGCGAATTGCAGGACAGCTCGCTCGTCGCCCGCAAGCTGGCATCCGACCACCGGATCCTCTGCGCCGCCCCGTCTTATTTAGCCAAACACGGCAGCCCCAAATCAGTCGCCGACCTCGAGAATCATAGCTGCATCGGCGCCGGTCTCCAGGAAGCGTGGCGCCTTGAAGGACCCGATGGCAGCAAGCAGGCCAAAATTCATTCCAACATCCGCACCAACTCTGCCGACTTTGTGCGCGAAGCCTTGATTGCAGGCCTCGGCATCGGCCTGCGCGCCACCTGGGATGTGGGCCAGGAACTGAAATCGGGCGAACTGGTCCGCGTCCTGCCCGACTATCGCGGCCCCGCGACGCTGGCCATCCACGCAGTCTACCCCAGCCGCGATTTCATGCCAGCCAAAGTCAACGTCTTCATCGAACACCTGGCCGAAATCTACGGCACTGAACCCTATTGGGAACGCGACATCGCGGGGATCCCCGGCTTGGCGACTGAGTCCAAAGGCGCGCGCCAGATGATCAAAGCCCGCACCCCCGTGCGCTGAAACCAACGGCACTGACGGTACAACAAAAGCCCCGCCTCACGCGCGTTGCCCCGCCGCGTCAAACCGGCTACGACACATCAGCAGCGGGCAACGGCTTCATCAAAGGCCGCCCCCCACAAAGGACGACATGCCCATGACCACGCCTGACGCCTCACTGCGCCCACGCGTCGGCCTGTTCGTCACCTGTCTTGTCGACGTGTTCCGCCCATCGGTCGGCTTCTCGGCCGTCACCTTGCTGGAGGCCGCAGGCTGCGAGGTTGATGTCCCCAAGACCCAGACCTGCTGCGGCCAGCCCGCCTACAACTCCGGCGACGCCGTCACGACGAAAGCCATCGCGCTCGCCACAATCGAAGCATTCGACGGCTTCGACTATATCGTCGCCCCGTCTGGCTCTTGCGCCGGCATGCTGAAGTCTCACTACCCCAAACTGATGGCGGGCGACGAAAAAGCCGAACTCAAGGCCAAAGCCTTTGCCGCCCGGGTCCATGAGCTTGTCTCGTTCCTCACCGATGTGCGTGGCATGACGTCGGTGACGTCGGACTTCAAAGGCCGCGTCACCTATCACGATAGCTGCTCGGGCCTGCGCGAGCTGGGCATCAAATCCCAGCCCCGCACCCTGCTGGCGACCATTCCTGGCGTCGAACTGGTCGAAATGCCCGACAATGAAATCTGTTGCGGCTTCGGCGGCACGTTCTCGGTGAAGTTCCCCGACATTTCCAACGCCATGGTTGAAAAGAAAACCGCGAACGCTGCCATCGCCAAGCCCGACGTCCTTCTGGCCGGCGACCTTGGATGCCTGATGAACATGGCTGGCAAACTCAAGCGCGACGGCAGCACCATCGAGGCCCGCCACATCGCCGAAATTCTCGCTGGAAATACCACCAGCCCCCCGATCGCTGGCCGCAAGTAGCCCTCGCGTGTTGTTCGGAGGGCGTGGCCTACCCCAAAAGAGACGCGCTTAAGGCGACATGTTAACGCGCTTCGAGCCCGTCCCACCTGCCAGGCAGGATCATGGGCTGCGCGTTGTCGTAGTTGGCCGACGTCGCGGCCATGCCGAAAAGCACGCGGCTGACGACCGTTAGAGTTTTTTCGGCTTAGATTGAAGCAAAACGATCCAGAACACTTTTTCCCCGGACAGCACTGCACTCGCCAATCGGGAGGGCTTTACCTCAAGCCGACGCGGTAAAGGTCACGGATCTGCGTGCGCAAGGGCGCACGCGTCTGGGAAACCGATCCAGTCCGGACGAGAAGCAACTTAGTGCGTCCAAGTCCCGATCCGACCGAACTTGAAATTATCCGCATAGGACCTAGCGACCCGCTTCCGCTGAGTGGGTTCGGTGACCGTATAAGCGAGGCCGTTGGCCTCAGCGTAACGGATGGCCTCGTCCTTCGTGGCAAAAAACAACGTAACCTGTTTGTCCGTGTTGCCCGAACCGCTCCAACCCATCAGAGGGTCCACTACAACAGCCCCGGCAGCGGCTGGTTCCAATACCCATTCCTGAGTATTGCCCTGACCCGACTGGGTTGCAGCTTTGGCCGGTTTGTAGATCCGAACGTTGGTCATGCTGCATGCGCCGCAATGTATGAAAGAAATGGTCGGGGCGTGGGGATTCGAACTCCAGACCCTCTGCTCCCAAAGCAGATGCTCTACCAGGCTGAGCTACGCCCCGACACAGCCGCATGTGTGAGGCCAGAATGCGCTGCGGTCAAGCCCGAACACGAAGTTTATGGTGCAGATTTGAAAATCCGGTGCCGCACCCTGTCGCCGGCCTTCAGTCCCATCCGCGCCGAAGCGCCGCCAGCCAGTTCCAGGACCGCCAATACAAGGCCCTTTGAAGCGACGATCGTTTCCGACAACGGCTCGGTCATGGGCTCAATGCGGTGAATGACGCCATCGGCCCGGATAAAGACCATATCAAGCGGAATATATGTGTTACGCATCCACATATTCGCTTCATGTGGAGCGGGCGCGGGAAACAGCATCCCATGGTCTTCAGCAAGGCTGGTCCTAAACATCAGCCCCATGGCCATATCCTGCGGCGTCTCCGCAACTTCGACCGTGATCTCGCGCCGACCCTGCGCCATTTCCAGCACAAGTTTTTCCTGGACCATTCGTGCCACCGCCGGCTGCCCCAATAGCGCGAAAAGCCCAGCGCACAAAAACAACAGGGCCGCGCAATGCGCAGCCCTGGACAAGAAATTCGGTTGAGCTGTATTGATCATCGCGAGATCCAAAACAGCCCAATGTGTCAGTGAGACGACGGTAGGTTCGTCTGCACGCCATCTGGACGGAGCTCGGCCGCCATGCAACCTTTATACCCGTGGCCCCAACGGACCTGCACGATTTGACCCGGGCGAAGTTCGGTAAATCCAAAGCGCCGCAGGGTTTCCATGTGCACGAAAACATCAGGTGTGCCATCGCCGCGCGTCAAGAAACCAAAACCGCGAACGCGATTAAACCACTTGACAAGCGCACGTTCCCAATCACTCTCAGGTTCGACGATGACGTGAGTGCGCTGTGGCAATTGCGAGGGATGGATCGCAGTCGATTCATCCATGCTGATAATCCGGAAGGCTTGCATACCCTTCGGACGCTTCAAGACTTGACAGTGAACGCGAGCGCCTTCGTAGGCGGTCTGGAAGCCACCGGCTCGAAGACATGTGACGTGAAGCAAGATATCGGTTGAACCCGTGTCAGGAACAATAAAACCATAGCCTTTGCTGGCATCAAACCACTTGATTTGACCTGCAATTTCTACGACCTCAAGTCCGTCCCGCAGCCGCTCCAACTCCAGATCGGCCTGAGTTTGCGTCCCACCGAGATTGGGTGGCAAGCTAGCATCCCCCATCATCGTACCCCTTTTACTTCATACCTGTTTGCAACAATTTGCACTACTTTACGTTGCCGATCGAGCTGCATCCCCATCGCGATTTTTAACGCCGCGAGGCCCTCGGGGAGCCACCCGAATCGGTTAACGAAACAACAATACCATTCAGGTTGGAAGCATCTAGTCCAAAATACGCGACCGCACGATATTGGCTCCGTTTACCCCCCTGAATCCACAGGGAATGTGACAATAAAGGTTGAACGAATACAAAAAGTTAGCAAGTGAGAATAGGAACTTTTGCGCAGCGCCACATGATCATCGTTCAAATGCCTCATGATTGCTCCATGACAGCCCTGCGACGCTCACATGACCACTTTTTGAACACAAAGTGAGTCGGCTTCTAGCCCTGAAGCGCCTTTTCGCAGTCGCACCATGTGCCGTGCAGTAAACATGAGGCACACTGCTCACGCTTCACGCAACGGCTGCACCCCGTTAACCAATATAGTCGCGATGCGGGCGTTATTCCAGCATTGGACCAGCCCCGCGTTGACGATGGTTGACACCGCAGCAGACACACCGCTCATGCTCCAGAGCCTGATCGTTTGAGATGGAAGCTCTTAGCGGACATCGAAGTCGTGACTCAGTGTCTACGTACAAGATCCAAGAGCACGGTCGCCCGATGAGTTTAAGTCTGTCAAAAGCGAACGTACTCTGACCTGAAAGTGGGCCCCATAGGCCCACCGGCCGGTTCGAACGTCGCCCACACCCTTCCAGTCGAGAGTCACTCCGGAGATTCCATGCGATATCTGCACACGATGGTCCGCATTGCCGACCCCGCAACAGCGCTCGCCTTTTATTGCGATGGTCTTGGCATGGTCGAAGAGCGGCGGGTCGACAGTCCGCAGGGACGGTTCACGCTGATTTTTCTCGCAGCCCCCGCCGATCGGGACCGCGCCAGCCAAGAGCGCGCCCCGCTTCTTGAGTTGACCCACAACTGGGACCCGGAAACCTACACGGGCGGCCGCAATTTCGGCCACCTCGCCTTCGAGGTCGACGACATCTACGCCACCTGCGCCCACTTGGCGGCGCGGGGCATTCTTATCAATCGCCCACCCCGTGATGGCCGGATGGCCTTCGTCCGCTCGCCCGACGGCATTTCCGTCGAACTGCTCCAGAAGGGCGCAGCCCTCGCCCCGGCTGAACCCTGGTCCTCTATGGCAAACACCGGCTCCTGGTGACCGCGCACGTAGCCATCCTCGGCGCAGGCCCTGCAGGCCTGATGGCCGCCGAACGGCTCGCAGCGCTCGGGCATGCGGTCACCATCTTTGACCGCATGCCATCGCCCGCCCGCAAATTTCTGATGGCAGGCCGCGGTGGCCTCAACATCACCCATTCCGAACCTCTCGACCGCTTTCTGGCCCGCTACAACAGCGCAAGCCCGGCGCTGTTAGCAGCCATTGCCGCTTGGCCGCCCTCAGCCATGACCCATTGGCTCGACGGCCTGGGCGTTGAGACCTTCACAGGCTCCAGCGGTCGCGTTTTTCCGCGTGCCATGAAGGCCTCCCCACTCCTGCGGGCCTGGCTCCGTCGGCTCGACGGCTCTGGCGTCCAGCTCGCCCTCAATCACGACTGGCGTGGCTTTACCGCAGACGGTGACCTGTCGTTTCACACGCCAACGGGCCAGACCACAATCAACCCAACGGCCACCATTCTGGCGCTCGGTGGCGCAAGCTGGCCGCGCCTGGGCTCAAATGGCGCCTGGGCCACGATCCTGGCCAGCGATGGGACCGACATCACCCCGCTGACCCCGTCGAACTGCGGCGTCCTGATCCCCTGGTCAGACCACATCGCGACCCGCTTTGCCGGCGCGCCCTTAAAGCGGATTGCGTTGACGATGGGGAACCAGACCGTGCGCGGCGAAGCCATCGTCACGCGCAGCGGCCTCGAAGGCGGCGCAGTCTACGCCCTATCAGCCGCGATCCGCGATGGCCTCGCAGCTCACCCCTCGCATGACAGCTCGGCGATCCACCCACGCGCGCACCCGCAGCTGTGCATCGACCTGCGCCCCGATATGATACTGGCCGAAATCACGTCTCGCCTGTCGGCCCCGCGCGGCAAGCAGTCCTCCGCCACCCATCTGCGCAAAACCCTATCCCTGTCCCCCGTAGCCAGCGCACTGCTCCGCGAGCCAGGCCCCCTCCCAACGATCCCCGCTGAACTCGCCGCCCGCGTCAAAGCGCTCCCGCTGGTGGTCACCGGCACAGCAGGCCTGGACCGGGCGATCTCGACCGCTGGCGGCGTCTCCTTCGACGCCCTCGACGCCCATTTCATGCTCCGCGCGCGACCCGGCGTATTTGTTGCCGGCGAAATGCTGGATTGGGACGCCCCGACCGGCGGCTACCTCCTTCAAGCGACATTTGCGACCGCCGTCGCCGCAGCCACCGGCGCGGCGCGGTGGATTGCCACAAAATAGCATAAGCTTTCCAAAAAACGTTACTTGCGAAAAACCTTGCTATTGATAGACCAATTTTAGCTATCAATTAGAATAGAATTCCAAAACCCCGGACGTGCCATGACCGCATCTCGATCCGATCACATGTCCACCGACACCATCGCGGCCCTTGATGCGGCCCTGCGCGACCTCACCGATCTGGACATCCGCCTGGGCTGCATCGCAGCCACCATCCCAGGTCGCATCGTGTTCGCAACGAGCCTCGGCATGGAAGACCAAGCCGTACTTCACGCCATCGCACAGGCCAAGATCGACATCGACGTCGTCACGCTGGATACCGGCCGCCACTTCCCCGAAACCCTCGATACCCTCGAGGCCAGCATCGCCCGCTACGCCATCCCGATCCGCGTCATCGCCCCGGATGCCACGGATACCGAAACCCTCGTCGCCCGCGACGGCATCAACGGCTTCCGCCACAGCATCCAAAATCGCAAGGCCTGCTGCGAGGTCCGCAAAATTCGCCCGCTCAACCGCGTATTGGCTGGTGCCACCGCCTGGATCACGGGCTTGCGCCGCGACCAGTCAGCCGGACGCGGTGACATCCCGTTTGCTCAGCGCGATGCATCGACCGGCCTCATCAAGTTGAACCCGCTCGCCGACTGGCCGCTGTCCCGGCTCGAAGCCTTCATCGAGGCCAACGCCATCCCCGTCAACGCCCTGCATGCGCGCGGCTTTCCCTCGATCGGCTGCCAGCCCTGTACCCGCGCCATTCGCCCCGGCGAGGATATCCGCGCAGGCCGTTGGTGGTGGGAGAACGACGACGGCAAGGAATGCGGCCTTCATAACCGCCCGCCTGCTGCCGCAGTCCTGCCCGCCCCTGGAGCCACACCATGACGCTCACCGTGTCCCATCTCGACCTGCTCGAAGCCGAAGCCATCCACATCTTTCGCGAGGCCGCGGCCCAGTTCCGCAAGCCCGTGCTGATGTATTCGATTGGCAAGGATTCGACCGTCCTGCTCCATCTGGCGCGCAAAGCGTTCTACCCCCAAAAGCCGCCCTTCCCGCTGCTTCACGTCGACACCACGTGGAAGTTCCGCGAAATGATCGCCTTTCGCGACAAAACCGTGCGCGAGTTTGGCCTCGACCTGATCACCTATACGAACCAGGACGGCCTGGACCGCAACGTCAACCCGTTCGACTTTTCGCCCTCCGTCTATACGGACGTCATGAAAACCGCAGCCCTCAAGCAGGCGCTCGACGCTCATGGATCCGATGCTGCCTTCGGCGGCGCCCGCCGCGATGAGGAAGCCTCCCGCGCGAAAGAACGCGTCTTCTCATTCCGCGCAGCAGGCCACCGCTGGGACCCGCGCAAACAGCGCCCGGAAATGTGGCGATTGCTCAATGGCCGCCTGGGGGCTGGCGAATCCGTCCGCGTGTTCCCGCTGTCGAATTGGACCGAACGCGACGTCTGGCGCTACATCCAGCGTGAGACCCTCGACATTGTCCCGCTCTATCTGGCAGCCCCCCGCCCGACGGTGGAACGCCAAGGTCAACTCCTGGTCGTGGACGATAACCGCCTGCCGCTATTGCCGGGCGAAACCCCGCTGGTCCAGAGCGTCCGGTTCCGCACCCTGGGCTGCTACCCACTGACCGCAGCGGTCCGCTCGACAGCGGCCAACCTCGACGATGTCGTTGAAGAAACGCTGACCGCTAAAACGTCGGAACGCCAAGGACGCCTGATTGATCACGACCAGTCGGGCGCGATGGAAAAGAAAAAACAAGAGGGCTATTTCTGACATGCAAGCCTCCGCCCGCGCCAACGCCCCGAGCGCCATTACCAGTTCGCCAGCCGTGATCCCCTTTCCCGCCGCGACCCCAGCCCCCCTGACCGCGAGCACCTCACCGCCCCAGACGGCCCCGGGCCCAAAGCCCGCCCAGGTCGCCCGCCGGGCGACGTCCGCGCGTGACCTGAACGGCATCCTCCGCCTGCTGACCTGCGGCTCCGTCGATGACGGCAAATCGACCCTCATCGGCCGCCTGCTGTGGGACGCCTCCGACCTCTACGACGATCAACGCGCCACCATCGAGCGCTCGAAACTGGCGGGCAGCTCTGGCCTGCCCGATTTCAGCCTCCTCGTCGACGGCTTGGCTGCCGAACGCGAGCAGGGCATCACCATCGACATTGCCTGGCGTTATTTTGATACCGAGCGCCGCCGCTTCGTCGTGATCGACAGCCCCGGTCACGAGCAGTACACCCGCAACATGGCCTCCGGTGCCTCTCACGCCGACGTCGCCATCATGCTGGTCGACGCCCGCTCTGGCATCAAAAAGCAAACCCGCCGCCACGCAGCCATCCTCGACCTGATGGGTGTCCGCCGGGTCGTCCTGGCCGTCAACAAGATGGACCTCGTCGCCTTCGATCAATCCAAATTTGACACCATCGCCGCCGATTTCGCCAAGCTGACCGAACGCTTCGGCTTCACCGAAGCGATTTCGATCCCATTGGCCGCCGTCACCGGCGACAACGTCGCTCAGCGGTCGGCCCATACGCCCTGGTACACCGGCCCCACGCTACTCGATCACCTCGATTGCCTGCCCTCCCGGATCACCCAGACCAGCACCCAATTCCGAATGCCGGTCCAGACTGTCCTGCGCGACGGCCTCGATTTTCGAGGCCTCGCAGGCACTGTTACGTCCGGCAGCGTCTGCGTCGGCGACCGCATCGCCGACGTGCTGTCGGGACAATCGAGCCGCATCCTGCGAATCGCCACCATGGGCCGCGACCTTGAAGTGGCGCGTGCGGGACAGGCCGTCGCTATCCAGCTCGAACACGACCTCGATATCGCGCGCGGCGCCATCCTGTCGGGGGCCGGTTCTGAACCGACCGCTTCCACAACGTTGGATGTCCGCTTCGTCTGGTTATCGGACGCCCCCTTCGACCCCAAAGCCGCCTACCTGCTGCGCACCGCGACCGATCTGGTCCCGGTCGCTAAACTCGATATCCACGCGCTCCTGAACCTGGAAACGTTCGACACGCAGCCCGCAGCACACTGTGCGATGAACGATATCGCCATCGCGGGCATCACGCTGGGACGTCCCGCAGCAGTCGATACGTTTGTCGATCAGCCAGAAACCGGCAGCTTCATGGTGGTCGACGCGCTCACCGGCGCATCTGTGGCGGGCGGCGTAATCCTGTCAGCCAGCGCAGCCGCGAGCCACCGCATTCCCACAACGCCGGCCGGCTTCGTCGTCAGTCGCGAAATGCTGTCGGCTGGCCTGTGCGCCGATCTCGGTACAACCCCCGCCGACCGCGCCGAATTCGATCGCCGCGCCTTCGAACTTGCAAAACTGTTTGCCGCAACCGGTGCCGCCATCAGCTTTGATATCTAAGCCCAACGCTCCTGTGACGGCCTTCGACCCGGCCGTCATAGGCCGTTCGGTGACCGGGATTTCCAAGTGCCCAGACACAACCAACTCGTGCCAAGTTGACTTGGCCCGACGAGTGCAACCGTAAAACAAGGAGAACGTTGGAGGCCTCGCCCGGAATCGAACCGGGGTGCGCGGATTTGCAGTCCGCTACGTCACCACTCCGCCACGAGGCCAACCAATCAGGACGTCCCGGTGATGTCGGGACCCAGTCTGCAATCAGCGGCCATCAAACGAAGGACCGTATCAAAATCGCAGAAGGGGCCGCATAACACGTTTTCCTCGCACCGCACAAGCCAACAACATACACATTGGCGCGGATTGACCACAACGGTATGTTCGTCCACACGACAATCGAAAACCAGCTTCTGCTTCGCCCCGAGGTATCGTCATGATCGACTGCGCGCTCCAACGTACCAATATGGTCGAAAGCCAGATCCGGCCGAGCGACGTCACCGACCGGCGCATCCTACGCGCCATGTCATCAATCGCGCGCGAACGCTTCGTGCCAGCCTCGCTGACTGCGATCGCTTATATGGATGAAGCCATCGCGCTGCACGATGCCGCACCCCGCACGGGCGCCCGTCGAATGCTCAGCCCGCGCACGCTGGCCAAACTGATTCAGCTGGCACAGATCGAACCCACCGACCAAGTCCTCGATGTCGGCACCGGCCGCGGCTACGGCGCGGCCCTGTTGTCTCACCTTGCGGCAAACGTGACCGCACTTGAAAGCGACGAAACCCTCGCCGCCGCCGCCAAGGTCGCCCTCCAAGACCTGCCCAATGTCTCGCTGATCACCGGCCACCTGCACGCGGGCGCGGCAGCCCAGGGCCCGTTTGACGTCATCGTTCTGGAAGGCGCCGTCTTTGACCGTCCCGACAGTCTGATCGCACAATTGAAGTCCGGCGGCCGCCTCGTCGCCATCCTGTATGCCGACGGCGTCGGCCAAGCCACCGTATGGCGTCGCGACGGCGATCACGTCGGCCAGGTCTCGGCCTTCGAAGCCGCTATCACGCCCCTCCCCGGCTTCGAACACCACCACGCCTTCACGTTCTGAGCAATGCGGCACCCATCACGTCCGCGCATCCACATTTTATCCGGTTCCGTCTCACCGCACGACGTTTTAAAACGGTGCGGGTGCAGACTGCTGCACGTAAAACCGTGACCAAGTGTGGGCTTTTCGACACGGACGCCGCGATTCATCTGCGGTACTGGTACATGCGAATTAAATAACGAGACAGAATCAGTTCATGCTTTCGCTGGGTTCGTTTGTGCTTCGGCCAAATTAAAACTCTGATACGGCGACCAGGATGCTTCTCCGCATGAACAATTGTTTCAACCCACCACTCAGCAATGTGCGCCGTGCGCGGCGCGCCATGGGGCTTGCTATAAGCATACTCGCGCTCAGCGTGGTATCTGCGCAGTCGAGCCTTGCCGAAACGCTGCAAGGTGCTCTTGCGTCCGCCTACCAATACAACCCCCAGCTTGACGCCGAACGCGCCCGCTCGCGCGCCGTCGACGAGAACGTGTCCCAGGCCCACGGCGCTTTCCGACCCACGATCAGCGGGAACGGTTCGATCACCTATCAAGACACCAAGACGAAGCCCTCGAGCTTCAATGACGGTGACAACACGTCCAAGAATTTCAACCTGAGCGTCACACAGCCAATTTTCCGCGGCTTTCGCTCCATCAACGGCGTCAACGTCGCTGAAGCGCAGGTCCGCGCGGAGCGCGAGACGCTCCGCAACACCGAGCAGGTGATCCTGATCGGTGCCATCACGGCATTCATGGACACCGTCCGCGATCAGGCGATTTTGAAATTGCGCGAAAACAACCAGAAAGTGCTCGCGGACACTTTGAAATCGACCCAGGATCAGTTCCGCGTCGGCGAAGTAACCCGGACCGACGTGGCCCAGGCTGAAGCCAGTCTCGCCGCCGCCGTCTCCGCGATCGAACTCGCCAAGGCCAACCTGAAAACAAGCCGCGCCACATACGAACGCTTTATCGGTCATCCTCCGTCGAACCTGACCGAGCCCAAACCGCTGAGCCGGATGTTGCCCAAAAGCGTCAACGAAGCAGTTGGCATCGCGACTCAGGAGTCACCAGCAGTCGTAGCGTCTCTCTACAACGAACAAGTCGCTCGCTTTAATATTGAACTGATCCGCGGTGAGCTATTGCCGACGGTCAGCGTCCAGGGCACTTACAGCGATACAGACAATCCATCGCGGTTTGTCAATGAAACGCGCTCGGCAACCGTGACCGGAAACGTCAGCGTTCCGATCTATGAGCAGGGAATTGTCTACTCCCGCGTCCGCCAAGCCAAGCATACCCAAGTTGCCGCCCTGCAGGAAATCCAGCGCAATAAGACAGAAGCGCAAAACAACGCCATCGCCGCATGGTCCCAACAGCAGGCTGCCCGTGCACAGTTGGCGTCCGATCGCGCCGCGGTTGAATCAAACCGTATTGCCTTGGCTGGCGTGCGGGAAGAAGAGAAGGTCGGCCAACGCACCAAGCTTGACGTCCTCAACGCCGAGCAGACTTTCCTAAACGCCCAAGTGAACCTCGTGCTGACCCGACGGAACGTGATCGTCAATGATTACGCCCTGCTACAGGCCATTGGTCGCCTCAATATGCAGGAACTGGGGGGAGCGTCCGAAATCTACGATGTCGAGGAGCACTATTTCGAAGTCCGGCGCAAATGGTGGGGTCTCGATATCACCCATGCGAACGGTCGCCGCGAGCGCGTCGACACCTGGCGGACCCATGGCGAGCATCACGACTCCATGAAATAGTGCGTCGTGTCTCCATGTTGGGGTGTGTGTGCCACACCAGTGCCTTTGACGGTTGGTACCGTTCGCCTACAATAGTGTCTGCTCTCGTGCAAATAGGCACTACGAACCGCTGACGTCGATCGTGGGCATCCTTCAAACGGACGACCTGCGACAACGCAATTGAAGCAAGGGTGAGTTATGAACCGACGGGAAGCGGCTGATGAGCCCAGCATGGAGGACATCCTCGCCTCGATCCGCAAAATCATTGCCGACGAGCCTGCGGCAGCAACGGCGGCCCCACTTCCATTGCCGCCCGTGTCGCCAGTCGGAATCCCACCGCCCACCAAAGTCGTTCCAAACGCAATTCCAGCCCCTCAGCCGTCCTTGACGGCGCGCCTCAATGATGTATTCGGCCCCGGTACGATTGTACCAGGACGCAACGATCCCTTTCTGCCACGCCAACCCATCCATCACGTCCAATCCACCCAATCCATGATGGATGATGACCTTGGCGATCTGCTCGCCGACGGCCCATCCAGCGCGCGCAAACCAGAGGCCACAAAGACGGGCGCCGAAAATAGCTCCCGCCGTCCAGCGCCACTCGACCTGTCGTCGTCCGACGCAGCCTCATCTCGTCCATTGCCGCCGCCCGCAGCGAACGCCCGCTTGACGGAATTGCGGCCGGTTGTTTCGGCGTTCGACGACATCAAATCTGCCAGCACTTTGCCCCGGGCGCCTCAGCCCGACGTCTACAAGGCTGAACCGCCAGTCGCTCCAAGGTCGGCACCTGTGGTCATCGCGGCGATGCCGCCAAGCGCCGCGCGGACGGCGCCGCCACCTGCCAGCCCGACCACATCCCAACAATCAGATGCGACAACGGCCACAACAGCGACCGCGTCGCCAGCGCGCTCCGAACCGATTGTTCTGGCCAGTTCCAAGCCATACATCCCATCGCCCGCTCTAGGCCCCGTCGCGGTCTCCCCCCAGCAGCCGGTTAGCCCGTCGGGTCAAGACTCGGTGGTTGGCATCTCGCCATCCACCCTCGATTTCCTCAAATCAGCGTCTCAAAAAGCCGACCCTGCAACAGGGCTCCTTTTTCCGGTGATGAGCGCGCCGCCCGCACCGGCTGATCCCAGTCCTGCGTTCATTCCATCGGCAGCACCAACGGTGATCGCAGAACCGCCATCGCCGGTTGACTTGGCCCAGCCAGCCTACGAGGTCATTGCCGCCCCGCCATTGAAATCACCGACGGCCCCGGCAGCAGGTTCACCCGTAGCGCCCGTCGTCGACGCGGCGCAGCCAACCCCCGCAGGCGTCTCCCAACACGCGTACGACGTCAAAGCTTTGCCCCCTGTGCCATCACCGTCCGCCGACCGCAAGCCGCCAGCCACAGAGTGGACCCCAGTCGCCAGTGTCGCTCCGCCCCCCCAGGCCGCCGTACCTGAGCCGCTTTTGCCAGCTTTGGACCACGTAGCAATTGCGGCCACTCCCGCTAGCATTGATCCGCCCTGTGACAGCGCCGACGACGCCGTCGCCTCCGCGCTCGGCGCTCTGGCCGCCGGTCTTGCCGCGTCCGCGCAAACGCCCGAGATCAATGTTTCAATAGTCGCCGTCCCGTCATTGCCGACAACGCCTTTGGACACGGCAATCCCTGCGCCGATATCGGAACCTTCTGCCTCGGTCGAAGCGCAGCCACCATCTGCGCTCGCCTCAAATAGCCCCATCGTCGCCAGCTCAGCCCTGACTCCCGTCTCGACTAGCACCCTTGACGACACCGCTGCCGAATTGCTGCGCCCCATGCTACGCCAATGGCTCGACGACAACATGCCGCGCATCGTCGAGCGCGCGCTGCGCATCGAACTCGCCGAAACCGTCGACATCACGCCAAAACCAGACGGTAAACCGTAGCCTTGCAGCACATCTATGCACAAAGGGCACCTCAGGGTGCCCTTTTCATTTGCGCTCCCGCCTTGCCATTTACGCGCCAAAGCGCGAAACCTAGCCGCCACCATCTTCGTTTCAGGGAAACCCGACCTCCAATGCTGGAAAAGACGTTCCAACCGGCCGCCATCGAGCCGCGCATCGCCGCCGAATGGAACAAAGTGCAAGCCTTCAAAGCCGGCCGCACCACGCAAGGCGGCACCGCCAACCGCGCACCCTATTGCATCGTCATTCCCCCGCCCAACGTGACCGGCTCGCTCCACATGGGCCACGCGCTGAACAACACCCTCCAAGACGTGCTCGTCCGGTTCGAGCGGATGCGCGGCAAGGATGTCCTCTGGCAGCCCGGCACCGATCATGCCGGTATCGCGACCCAGATGGTCGTCGAACGCGAACTCGCCAAAAACAAAGAACCTGGCCGCCGGGAACTGGGCCGCGACAAGTTCCTGGAAAAAGTCTGGGCCTGGAAAGCCGAAAGCGGCGGCACCATCGTCAACCAGTTGAAGCGCCTGGGCGCGTCGTGCGACTGGAGCCGCGAACGCTTCACCATGGACGAAGGCCTTTCCCAGGCCGTCGTCAAAGTCTTCGTCGAGTTGCATCAAAAAGGCCTGATCTACAAAGACAAGCGCCTCGTCAACTGGGACCCCAAGTTCCAGACCGCGATCTCCGACCTCGAAGTCATCCCGACCGACGTCAAGGGCCACCTGTGGCACTTCCGCTATCCCCTGAAGGGCAAAACCTTCAACGCCGAGGACGCAACGACGTTCATCGTCGTCGCCACAACCCGACCTGAAACCATGCTGGGCGATACCGCCGTCGCCGTCCACCCGAGCGAAGGCCCCTATCACGCCCTGACTGGCCAGACCGTTGTGCTGCCGCTGGTTGGCCGCGAAATTCCTATCGTCGCCGACGACTACGCCGACCCCGAAAAAGGCTCCGGCGCAGTCAAGATCACCCCCGCCCACGACTTCAACGACTTCGAAGTCGGCCGCCGCCACAACCTTGCACAGATCAACGTCATGGACGCGTTCGGCAAGATCGCCGGCACGCAAACGCCCTACGACGGCCTGGACCGGTTCGAAGCCCGCAAGCGCATCGTCGCCGACATGGACGCTGCTAGCCTGCTCGCCAAAATCGAAGACCACCTCCACACCGTCCCCCATGGCGACCGCTCGGGCGTCCCCGTCGAACCCTGGCTGACCGAACAGTGGTATTGCAACGCCGGTGAACTCGCCAAGCCCGCGATGGCGGCAGTTCGCGACGGCCGGACCGAGTTCGTGCCCAAAAACTGGGAGAAGACCTACTTTGAGTGGATGGAAAACATCCAGCCCTGGTGCATCTCCCGCCAGCTCTGGTGGGGCCACCAGATCCCCGCGTGGTACGGCCCCGATCGGCACATCTTTGTTGCATTAACGGAAGCTGAAGCCATAGCCCAGGCAAAGGCCCACTACAAAAAAGACGTCACGCTCACCCGCGACCCCGACGTCCTCGACACCTGGTTCTCGTCCGCGCTGTGGCCATTCTCAACGCTCGGCTGGCCCAGCGAAACCGAGGAACTCGCCCGCTATTATCCAACCTCCGTGCTCGTCACCGGTCGCGACATCATCTTCTTCTGGGTCGCCCGCATGATGATGATGGGGCTGCATTTCCGCGGCGAAGTTCCCTTCCACAAGGTTGCCATCCACGGCCTCGTCCTCGACGAGAAGGGCCAGAAGATGAGCAAATCCAAAGGCAACGTCCAAGACCCGCTGGTGCTCATCGACCAGTACGGCGCCGACGCCCTACGCTTCACCATGGCCGCCCTCTCCACCCAGGGCCGCGACATCAAGTTCTCGACCCAGCGCGTCGAAGGCTATCGCAACTTCGCAACCAAGCTGTGGAACGCGGCCCGCTTTGCCGAAATGAACGAGTGTGTCCGCGCCAAGGACTTCAAGCCAGCCTCCATCAAAGAGCCGATCAACCGCTGGATCGCGGGTGAAACCGAACGCGCCGTCCGCGATGTGACCGCAGCGCTCGACGCCAACCGCCCCAACGACGCCGCTACCGCCGTCTACGAGTTCACCTGGGGCATCTTCTGCGACTGGTACCTTGAACTCATCAAGTCGCTGCTCGCCAGCGAAGACGAAGGCGAAAAACAAGAGACCCGCGCCACAGTCGCTTGGGTGCTCGACCAGATCTTGAAGATGCTCCACCCCTTCATGCCCTTCCTCACCGAAGAGCTGTGGGCGCACATGGTCGAATACGGCGTTGCCCGCGAAAACCTGCTGTGCCTGTCAAGCTGGCCGGTCCTGGACGGGCTCGCCGATCCCGCGATCGACGAGGAGATCGGGTTCGTCGTCGCCCTCATCCGCGAAATCCGCTCGGTCCGCCAGGAAATGAACATTCCCGCTGGCACCAAGGTCCCGCTCGTCATCATCGGTGCCCCCAAGCCGTTGCAGGACCGCTGCAACCGCCACGAAGAGACCATCGCGCGCATGGCCCGCCTGGACGGCATCTCGTTTGCCAAAGCCGTGCCCAAAGAGTGCGCCGTGATCGTCGTTGGGGAAACCACGGCGGCCATCCCCTTGGCAGGCCTGATCGACATGGCGGCCGAGAAAAAGCGCCTCGAAAAAGAGATCGCCTCGGCCCAGAGCGACATCGCCAAGATGGACGCCAAGCTCGAAAACCCGAACTTCGTCGCCCGCGCCAAACCCGAAGCGATCGAAGAAGCCCGCGAGCGCAAAGCCGAACTCGAAGGCCAGGTCAAACGCCTGACCGCCGCCCTCAAGCGGCTGGGGTGACGCCCCGAGCACAATCCTACCAAGGTGGAGACCCCAGACGCGCTAAAGTGCATTCCGATCTTTCGGAATAGAATCGCTACTATGGGTCTTGTTTTGTTTCATTGACTTCGCCGAACCGGTGACCACTCCGGTCGAAAAATGCCCTATAATACCAGCGGGCATAAGTTCTGACTTGTGTCGGCTGGTATACGCGCGTGGGGTTGCCTCGCCGGAGGCGATCTTCCAGATCGACGCGGCCACGCGCAAACAAAAGACAATACCGTCGCGCAACCGTCGACACTATGAGTCAGAACGTTTGCGCGACAGTATAACGACGATGTGAAAGCCCCCTCTCCCCCTGGGGAGAGGGTTGGGGTGAGGGGGTTTGCCCAGGTGAATCGACCAGCGTGAAAGCCCCCAAATCTCCCCGTCATCGCAGAGCAAGACTCAAGGTTGCTCGGTTCCTAATCTACCGTCTTCCCATGGTTGTTTTCCCAAACACGTGCGCCCCGGGCGCACGCCGATCCGGGATCTTTACCGCAGCATCGAGTGGGAAAGCCCCGGATTAGCCCCGCATGCTGCGCGCGCTTGACTGTCTGGGGACGCAAAATTCGGGATGTACTCTAGACGGGCTGCCCCTCCTCTTCATGCAACAAGCACAACACCTGTGACATTTCTTCCACATCATACCCGCCACCTGCCACGCTCCCATTGACGGCAACGGCTTCTGCCCATCCCTTAGGGTCCAGCTGTCGGGGTTTTGGTGTTGAGGAATGAACATGCGCGTGTTGGCTGCAATTGTGCTTGGACTGGCCTCGGTCACCGCAGCGCACGCCCAGGACAAAGCCGCCGAAGTCGTCCTCAACGAATACACCGTCTACCGCGTCTCGCCAGCGGCCCCCTATTTCACGCCGGGATCGCTCATCATGGGCTGGTCGCTGAAGGGCGTACTGCGCCTTGAAATGGTCTGCCGCCACAAGGTCGACGTGGACGCAAACAGCGACATCCTCAAGGCCCCAATCCAACAGGCGGGTTTTGCTGGCACATCGGGCTGGCAATTCGACATCGGCGCGGCAGCCACAACCAAACTCAATGCAGCCCTCAAAGGCAACTTCGTATCTTCGGTCACCATGAGCATCGATAACCCGGTCGTCTACGAGTATGCCGCCGAAGACCTCCGCGAAATTCGCAAGCAGATCCTGGCACGTCCCGCGTGCGCGGCCGAAGTCCGCAACGCACGTTACCGCAACCGTGACCACAATGGTGCAAAAGCGGGCCTGTTCCAGAATCAGCGCTATGTGATTGGTGATGTGACCTACACGGTCAACTTCAACAAGGACAACCCCAAGGCCCTGGATGCGAGCGTCCAAGCCGACGTCACCAAGAAATTCCAGGCCAAGTTCGGCCTGACCTATCTCAACGCCTCGGCAACCGAGCTCAAAGGCTCGCGACTGGTGATCGGCCTCTACCCGATCTGGCGCGATCTGTGGAACTGACGAAGCAGGTGCAGCGTTATGGAGCAGCAGGCTCAATCATCCGATCCGCACAACGCTTGCCTTGCCCGCCACAAGCTGTTACCACGCCCGCTCACCCGTCGCGCAACGCAACGCCCGGGTCGGCGATGGGGAATCGTCTAACGGTAGGACTGCAGACTCTGACTCTGCCTGTCTAGGTTCGAATCCTAGTTCCCCAGCCAAACAAATCCGCCGCAAAATCGCACGTCAGGCGCGCACGCTTGACGTGTTGACGCTGAACCATCCCGCAATGGCCCGGCGCTCGCGGTGCGCGACTTGTGCTTCGTGCGGAATGTCTTCAGACAGCATCAGCACGACGGTCCCAGCCACCGGCGCTACCAACACGGCCGGTTCGCCCTCACACCCCGCCCGCCAGACCGCCAGCGCGCCACCATCCCGGGGCGACCAGTCTTCGTTCAGATATGCAATCAACGACACAACGCGCCCGCGCGCGCCCTGCAGAGCATCGACGTGCCGCCGGTAAAAACCACCCGGCGGATAATAGAGGAACTGCGCTTCAAACCCGAATAGCCCGAGCAGAAGGCGCCGATTAACGTCCAGCCGGACGCGCTCGGCAAATTCCAAAAACTGTTGTTCGGACTCGCTATGACCATCCATCCAACTGGATTGCGCAAGTCGTTGCCCGCTGACGCGCGTTCCCGCGCTGCCACGCCCGACACCAGCCATCACCAAAGCGCCATCATCTTCCCGCTGCCGCTGTTGCGCCAGCAGCAAACGGACGAGATCGGGGTTCAAGAGGTCCAAACAGACCGCAAAGCCCGTCGAGCCGAGGTCTTCGACCGCCGCCGCAATCCGCGATGCTTCGGTGCATTCCGCCATGTCGCTTGCGTTCCATAGCCAGCCCGGGAGGGAAGCATCCCCAGGAAAGGCGCGTTCAGTTCCGCCCGCACAGACCCCATCCCTCGCGGGCTGTCATAAGACGCCGATCTGCTGGCAAGCACAAGCAAACGTGCACGAGTTGCCCGCCAGCACCATCACGTTATCGCCCCGTCGGCCCGATGAGTTCAGGCCGGTATTCAAAGTGCATCGTGTCGAAATGCGACCAGCGCCCACCCCAGATGAACCCCTCCGCTTCGAAAGCGGCAACGATTTCATCGGGGATCTCGTTTCGGTAAGGACCCGAAACGCCACCCGCCCAACGCCAATAGTGCGACCGCTTGACCGCAAGATCGATCGCAATTCCATAACCGTGGGCCGAAATCCGATTTGTCCCGGCAATGGGCCGACAATGATATGTCCCAGCTGGCGGCAGCAGAAAGTCGTCAAAATGCGACGGCAGGGCATCCAACCGTTGAGACACCGCCGCCAGGCGCTCTGCCGCGCCATGCCGCCCATTAAACCGCAACGATTTGCCATACTTCTTTGGCAACCACACCACATCGACGAGGTGTGCCGCAACCCCACCGGTCACACAGTCCCCGTAGAGCTTGTCGAACAGCGCCGTGTTCCGCGCCCGACCAGGATCGAACTCCCGTGGCGGTGCCACCGCTGGGGCCCCCGCTGGATAGCTCTGGCGGAACATATCCTTGAGGTCAGGTGCTGCCAGCCACGCCTCGAACGATTTCATCCCGCGCCCGTCGTCGATGGGCATCCGGGTTGCATCGTGCCAAACGAGGTCGCCCCCCTCGATTCGCGCAATGGCGCCTCCGTAAGCCCAAACGAGCCGCTCGACCCCACCCGGAACCCCTGATCCCGCAGACGCCGCCAGCGCACCCTCACTCGCCGCCGCAAGGCCCAGCATGACGACCATGCCCCGCATCAATCTGCCGATCATGGATGTTGTCCATTCCACCCGTGAGGGTTTGACCAACGCCTGCGACCTGTTACAGTCGCCGCAACTGTAACCAGATTGCAGCCCGAAGTCGTGGCCGTCGCCATCATGCGCCGTAAAAAGTGCGCAAGGACGTCGTCAGCCGAAAGCCGGGCACTGGGGATGAAACGTGGAGGGACTACCTGACCGGAGCGCGGACGACGCGCACGACGCAACGCCGAGTGCGGCGACGCAGGACGACGCGCGCACCGATGACAGCCCGCTAGATTCCAACCGGGCAGCCGTCATCGCAACGGCAGTTGACAGCACCGTGTCGGCGAACGATGGCGCAGCATCCACCAGCAGCGCATCGCCCGACGTCGCCATCCCCGATCCCCCACTCGAACTGCAAATCTCCGACGATCCACTCGGCCACACGGACGACTTCCCCATCGAACCCGCCGTGCCGGTGTCGCCCGTCCGGCCAGAGCTTAGCGACAAATCCACCGTTGCCGGTCAAGACGATATCGTCCAGCATTGGGACGCGGGACAACGCAACGCACGCCAACCCCAATCCGACGTTTATGGCGCGCTCGACCTCGGCACCAACAACTGCCGCCTCTTGCTTGCCCGCCCATCACGCCGCGGCTTCCGGGTCGTTGACGCATTCTCACGCATCATCCGATTAGGCGAAGGGGTCTCGCAATCCGGCCTCCTCAGCGAAGCCGCGATGCGGCGCACCATTGATGCCCTGCGCATCTGCGCCGGCAAGATCGAGCGCCACCGGGTAGTCCGCGCCCGCCTCGTGGCAACTGAGGCGTGCCGCGTTGCCGGTAACGGGGCTGAATTCCTCGACCGCGTCGAACACGAAGTTGGCCTGAAGCTCGAAATGCTCTCCCGCCGCGACGAGGCCCGACTTGCCGTGGCCGGATGCGCCTCGTTGATCGACCCGAGTTCCGAGTTTGCCCTTTTGTTCGATATTGGCGGCGGGTCTTCGGAATTGATCTGGCTCGACCTCACCAAACGCAGCCAACCCTGGCGCCCCCCGTTCGCAAGCCGCGCCGAAGCCGACGACGCCATGATGGCCTGGACGTCGCTGCCGGTTGGGGTAGTCACGCTTGCCGAAACCTTTGGCGGCCGCGAAGTCACCCCAGCGGTCTTCGAAGCCATGGTCGACCACGTGACGGCCATGCTCACTCCGTTTGAAGCCGCGAACGCGATCACGCCGCGCATCATGGGACGCCGCGTGCACCTGCTGGGAACCTCCGGCACGGTCACGACCGTCGCCGGGATTATGCTGGGCCTCTCCCGCTACGACCGCGCCCAGGTTGACGGCTGCTGGTTGAAGGTCAAGGACGCCCAAGCCGTCACCTATGATTTGCTGTCGCGCACCTACGAACAGCGCGTTGCCGAACCCTGCATTGGCCGCGATCGCGCCGACCTCGTGCTGGCTGGATGCGCCATCCTCGAAGCCTTATTGCGACAGTGGCCGTGTGAGAACTTGCGCGTCGCCGACCGAGGTCTGCGCGAGGGCATTCTGACGACGCTGATGAGCGACGATGGGGTTTATAGGCCCGGCCGCCGCCGTAGAGGCACTAAATGACGCCTCAACGCAGGTGACCCCAATTCGATCTCCCGGCCATGATCCGGCAAAAAAGACTTTTCACCAGAAAGGTGACACGTGGCTCCTCCGAAAAAACCCGGCATTAAAAAAGCCAACCCCAAAAACCCCAGCGCCCGCAAAGCTGGTGCCAATACCATCGCCGGTCGCCCGCCGGGCTTCAAGACCAGCGTCAAAACGAGCGCCAAAGCTGCCGCGCGAACGCCTGGAAAATCCTTCGGCAAGGTCGCAGCTAAAGCCCCCGGCGGCGGCCAGCACGCCTTGCACGTCAAGGTGAAGACAGCCAAAAAGCGCACCGTTTCGTCTGCCCGCTGGCTGGAACGCCAACTCAACGACCCCTACGTTGCCGCAGCGGTCCGCGAGGGCTACCGCTCGCGCGCGGCTTATAAGCTCAAGGAAATCGACGACAAGTATCACCTGCTCAAGCCCGGCATGCGCATCATCGATCTGGGTGCCGCACCCGGCGGCTGGAGCCAGATTGCCGCCGACAAAGTCAAATCGCTAGACGGCAAAGGGGCCCATCGCGGTCAGGTCATCGCCATCGACTATCTGGAAATGGGCGACCTGCCGGGCGTGACAGCGCTGGTGCTCGACTTCACGGCACCTGATGCTGAAAAAACGTTGGCCTCTCTCCTGCGCGACGGCCGCGCCGATGGCGTACTCACCGACATGGCAGCACCCACGGTCGGCCACACCCGCACCGACCATTTGCGCATCATGGGGCTGGCCGAAGGCGCTGCAGCCTTTGCCGCCGACGTTTTAGAGGACGGCGGTTGGTTCCTTGCCAAGGTCTTCCAGGGCGGCACCAGCAACACCCTGCTTGATATGCTGAAGCAGGATTTCACCCAGGTCCGCCATGTGAAACCGCCCGCCAGCCGCTCCGACAGCGCCGAACTCTACGTCTTGGCAACCGGCTTTCGCGGCCGAAAGAACAACGTTTAACGGCAGCAGATGGTCAGCCGTTAAACCCACAAACCGAGATCGGATCCCGCGTATGGGGTCGGCCCCATCGGTTCACGTCGCCAACACGACGTCCGCGTGAAACTGATTGCCCGCCGTGGTGGCCTTGACATACCCCGCCCGGATCGTGAAATCGCCAAACCGCTCCCCGGCCAGACGCTCCTTGGCGTAGTGAGCGATGATCGGCGCCAGGAGCGCCAGAATCCGCTCATGCCCGACATCCTGCGCGTACATTTTAGACAGCCGCGAGCCATCGAATGCAGCGCCCAGATAGAGGTTGTACAAACCCGGTCCGCGACCCACAAATCCGATCTCGGCGAGATAGGGCCGCGCACACCCATTCGGGCACCCGGTCATGCGGATGACGATATCGTCGTCCCGTAATCCGGCCGACTCAAGCAGGTGCTCGATCTCCGTGACCAGCGTCGGCAGATACCGCTCGGCCTCGGCCAGCGCCAAGCCGCATGTCGGCAAGGCGACACAGCTCATCGCATTGCGCCGCAACCCCGAGGACGCACCGGTCGCAACCCCGTGAGCGGCCAGAACCGCCTCGATTTTGGCCTTGTTCTTGGCCGCGACGTTAACGAACATCAGGTTTTGGTTCGCCGAAACCACGAATTCGCAAATGCCCAGATCGGCAATCTCGCGAACCGCTTTGCGCGCTGTTTGCCCCGGCACATCCTTGAGCCGCCCGTTTTCAACGAACGCCGTCAGATGCCATTTCTTATCGGCCGATTGCCGCCAGCCCAGCGCATCTCCGGTCCGATCGAACGTGTACGCACGCGGCGCACCAAGTTTGTAGCCAATCCGCTTTTCGACCTCGGCCCGGAATGCATCGATGCCGCGATCCTCGATGGTGTACTTGAGCCGCGCCCGCTTACGCACGATCCGGTTACCCCAGTCGCGCTGGACGGTCATCACTTTCTCGCCGACGTCGATCGCCTGCTCGGGGCTGCAAAACCCCATCACGTCTGCCGTGCGTGGGAACGTGTCGAGTTCGCCGTGGGTCATCCCCATCCCGCCGCCGACCGTCACATTGTAACCAACCAGCTTACCGTTCTCGACAATCGCGATGTAGCCCAGGCAGTGCGCGAACACGTCGACATCGTTGTCGGGCGGCACCGCCACGACGATCTTGAACTTGCGCGGCAGATAGTGCGGCCCATACAGCGGCTCGGTCTCGGCCGCAGCCGGACGGCTTTCATCACTGACCTTCTCACCATCGAGCCAAATCTCGTGATACGCGCCTGTCTTCGGCAGCAAGTGCTCGGACAATCCTTTCGCCAACTCGTAGGCCTGCCGGTGCACCGGCGACAGATAGGGATTTGCCGTCGACAGAACGTTCCGGTTCACGTCCCCGCACGCGGCCAGCGAATCGAGGCACGCGGCATGGATCGCCTGCATGGTCGTGCGCAGGTTCGACTTGATGATCCCATGATATTGAAACGTCTCGCGCGTCGTAATCCGCAACGTGCCGTTGGCATACGTCGTCGCGATATCGTCCAGCGCCGCCCACTGTTTGGCCGTAACAAGCCCGCCCGGTATCCGTAGCCGGATCATAAAGCTATAGGCCTTCTCCAACTTCTTTTTGGAGCGCTCAGCGCGAATGTCCCTGTCGTCCTGCATGTAGGAGCCGTGGAATTTCAACAACACCGTATCGTCGTCTTCGAGCGCGCCGGTCACCACATTGCCGAGCCCTTCGGCGATCCCGCCGCGCAGCAGATTGCTGTTTTCCTTGATGATCTCGTTCTTCGCGCGATTGTCTGTCATTGGATTGGCCCGGGAATAGGGAGTGGGAAATTCGGGAATGGGTGCAGAAAACGGAGCGCTTCAACTCCCTATTCCCTACTCCCCATTCCCACGACTTCAATACACATCGCGCTGATAGCGGCCCGCCTTGCGCAGTTCGCCAAGTTTGGCCACCCCCGCTTCGCCTGCGCCAAGGATCGCCACGAGTGTCGCCTCGACATCCTTGGCCATGCCCTTCTCGTCGCCACACACGTAGACATGCGCGCCGTCGGCAATCCACCCGGCAACCTCATCGCGCCGTTCCCAGAGCCGATGCTGAACATAGATCTTCTTGGGTTGATCGCGCGAGAACGCCACATCGATCCGCGACAAGGCCTTCGCCGCGATATGATCCTGCCATTCGAGCTGATACAGAAAATCGTAGCTGTAGTTTCGCTCGCCAAAGAACAGCCAGCTCTTGCCGCCAGCACCCGTCTCGGCCCGGTCTTCGATAAACCCGCGATAAGGCGCAATCCCGGTCCCAGCCCCGATCATGATAATCGGCGTATCGCCATCGCTTGGAAGGCGGAAATGGCGGTTAGGCTTGACGTAAATCCGCGCCGTATCGCCGATTTTACGCCGGTCGGCGAAATAGGTCGACGTCACGCCCTTACGCGCCCGCCCATGACTGTCCCAGCGCACCGCCCCGATCAGCAGATGCGCTTCACCCTCGTGCGCACGCGGACTGGACGCCACCGAATAGAGCCGCCCAGGCAGCGGTCGCAACAAGCCGATCAGTTGCGTCGGCGACAAGGTCTCCCGGTGCTCGGCAAACAGGTCGACCAACTGCCGGTCCGCTGCATAAGCCGTAAACGCGTCCCCCTGCGCGAGGGCTGCCACATCGGCACGCCCGGTCAGCTTGGCGAACGCAGCAACGCTCGGTCGCGTCAACGTCGTGATGTCGTGCGCATTGACCAGCGACTTAATCAGGCTGGCGTCGCCCCCCAACCCGACAGCATCCAGCAGACTGGCCGCCAGTTCGGGATCGTTGGTCGGCAAAACGCCAATCGCATCGCCCGGCTGATAGACGAACCCAGGCTCGCTGGTCGTCAACTCCACATGCCACGTTTCGCGCGATGACCCGGTCCCGTTGAGATTGATCAGATCGCCGATTTCGGCTTCGAGTGGATGCTCCGCCGTGAACTGCGGCTCGTCATCCTCGTCAACGCCACTGCCGACCGATTTGAAGTCGACATGCACAACCGTCGACGGCTCGCCGGGTGCCAACGCTTTCAGCGTTGACTCCGTCCACGACGCGGCCGCTTTGGCAAAATCGAGGTCGAGATCAATCCGGTCTGCCATCCGCTTGGCACCGAGTGCCTCAAGCCGCGCATCGACCGCCTTGCCCGTCGCGCAAAACTGCGCATAAGCCGTGTCGCCCAGCGCCAAGACCGCAAAATTCAGCGACTCAAGACGTGGCGCCCCATCGCCCATCAACGCGCCCACGAAATCAATCGCCCGTTGCGGCGGCTCGCCTTCACCCCACGTCGCCACGTAGACCACCACATTCGTGGCCTTCGCCAAATGCGCCATGCTGAAATCGGCCATGTCGTAAACTTTGGCGTCAAACCCCATCTTCTGGGCAGACTTGCGTGCCTTGAGCGCCAGACTTTCGCAGTTTCCAGATTCGCTTCCATACAGGATCGTCAACGGGACCTTGGGCCGGGCTGCAACTGCAGGCGCCAGCACGCCTTGGGCCGCATCGTATCCTGCCAGAAATCCGGCGAGCCAACTCCGCTGTTCCTTGGTCGCGCGCGCAACGACACTATTCAGCGTCGCGATATCGTCGGGCGCAAACGGGGCCGATTTGGGAAGCAGTGGGGCCACCATATCTGATCGTCTCCTTGAAGGCTGTCGTAGCTGCAGTAACGGCTGTATCAGATCACCGTCACCGTTGCGCGAACCGCGCGCGGCATTCAGCAGGGGCTCGTTAGCACGGCATAGAATGTTTTTCCATCACAGCAGCCAATACGCCACAAGAAAGAACAATGGTTCTCCAGAAAGCCCATAAACCGAATGAAAATTCCAAATATCCAGCCAATCTTTCATCCGGACGAAGCGTCGGGCGTTCACCTGTGATCACACACACGTTTGTGAGAAAGGGTTGAGTTGCGAGCCAGCACGGTCCGTGATGTAAACAATCCCACAGCGGTCGTGCTTGACAACAGGGCACTGTTCCGTTGACTGGTAGGTGCACAAAAGTGCTCACACCAGTGGGTGGTCCTCGGCGGGGTCATCTAGTGGATGAAGGTTATCACCCTTTTTGGAGGAAATACGCATGAAGATCTGGAACAAGCCACAGGTTCGCGAGCAGGCCGTTGGCATGGAAGTCACCGCCTATCTCCCAGCAGACATCGACCTGATCTAAGGTCGGTTGATCGGGCATTGTCGCGCACGTCGTGATGCGCCTGTGGCGGCGGTCGGGTTCCCGGCCGCCGTTTTCATGTGAAAGGGCCACGACAGAGGGCCTGCGCTCGGTCACAGTCTCGTTAGCGACACGTCAGCAGATGTGAACGCTGCTGTGAGGCAGATCAAGCGCACAACGGACATCCCGCATTAGTTTGCGATTGCCCCGCGACAGATTTAGCCGACCACCGTCGCGAAACCGGGCGACATCACCCGTACGCCAAGACCTGACAAAAGAAATCGAGACGAGACACGACCAAACGAGACAATAAAAGACGCATACGCCCGCGCCAAACCACTCGTCACCAGAGCCCGTACGCACTGCCGCATTCGAGCTCATCGCAAGGCTGCCATGATCATCAAAATTCTCGGTGCCGCCGCCGGTGGCGGCTTCCCCCAATGGAATTGCAACTGCCGCAACTGTCACGAGGCGCGCACCGGCAATCCAGCCTTCCGCCCCCGCACGCAGTCCTCCCTCGCCATCAGTGCTGACGGCCAGTCCTGGGCGCTCCTCAACGCGTCGCCCGACCTGCGCCAGCAGATCAACGCCACCCCCGAACTCTCGGCGCGCCCGCAAAAAGGGCTGCGCGACAGCCCGATCAAGGCCGTGGTCATGACCAACGGCGATGTCGACCACATCGCAGGGTTGATCAACCTCCGCGAAGGCCAAGCCTTCTCGATTTACGCCGCAAACCGCGTCATGGCGACACTCGAAGCCAACTCCGTCTTCAACGTCGTCGCCCATACCAACGCGCCGCGGATCTCACTTCCCCTCGACACACCGATCGCATTGACGGGCGCTGGCATTGATCTCGGCTTGACCATTGAAGCCTTCGCTGTCCCCGGCAAGATTGCGTTGTATCTCGAAACCGAAGGCGCCAATTTCGGCAGCCGCGACGGCGACACCATCGGTTTGCGCATTGCAGCCCCGGCCTCAGGCAAGGAATTCTTCTACATCCCTGGCGTTGCCGAGATCGATGCGCCCCTTGCGGCCCGTATCAAAGGCGCGAGCTTGCTCTTTCTCGACGGGACCCTGTTCACCGACGATGAAATGGTCACCCAAGGCCTGTCGCACAAAACGGGGCAGCGCATGGGGCATATTTCCATGTCGGGCCCCCAGGGCTCCATGGCCGTGGTCGAACCGCTCGCCATCAAGCGGCGGATCTACGTACACATTAACAATTCGAATCCGGCCCTGGAAGACGGGTCGTCGGCCGCCCGCGCCGTTGAATCCGCTGGCTGGGAAGTTGGTTTCGATGGAATGGAGGTGCGCCTATGAATCAGCATTTGACGACGAAAATGGACGCGCCGACACTGCCTCCGCTGTCGGTTAACGATTTCGAAGCAGCCATTCGCGCTGTCGGTGCCGAGCGCTACCACGACAAACACCCCTTCCATCAGGCGCTCCACGGCGGCAAGCTTGCCAAGGGCCAGGTCCAGGCCTGGGCGCTGAACCGCTATATCTATCAGGCAGCCGTCCCCCGCAAAGACGCAGCCTTCATGGGCCGCGTGCTGGACCGTGAATTGCGTCGCGAGTGGGCCCACCGGATGCTCGACCATGACGGCCTGGGCGAGGAGCCCGGCGGCATCGAACGTTGGCTTGTCTTGACAGATGGCCTCGGTCTCGACCGCGGCTTGGTCACCTCAATGCGCGCCGCCTTGCCCGCCACGCGCTTTGCCGTCGAATCCTACGTGACCTTCGTTCGCGAACAACCCCTCACCGTCGCGGTCGCTTCTTCTCTGACGGAACTGTTCGCCCCCAAAATTCACAAAGAGCGCATCTCAGGGATGCTCGAAGGCTACGACTTCATCGACGATGCGGTCATGGCTTATTTCAAGCGCCGCCTCGTCCAAGCCCCCCGCGACAGCGATTTCGCCCTTGCCTATGTACTAGCCCACGCCACCAGCCGCGACGAACAGGAGGCGTGCGTGAATGCCGTCCGCTTCAAGTGTAACGTGCTGTGGGCCCAACTCGACGCCTTGCAGAATGCTTACGTTTACGGCCACATTCCACCCGGTGCCTTCCGCCCTGAAACCGATGCAGGTCTGATCGAACGCCGCCCGCCACTGACCCACGGCTGAGGAACACCCACATGGCTGAAATCACACCGCGGTCGCGCGCCTTGGCATCTACCGATGCCAAACCCGCACTGCCCAAACACATCAAAATGCGCCACGACGCGGGCCGGGGCCGCTGGATTTTGCTCGCACCCGAACGCGTGTTCGAGCCAGACGATACCGCTGTCGAAGTGTTGAAGCTCTGTGATGGCGTTCGCACCGTGCGCGATATCGCCACGAAACTCGCAACCGACTACAATGCACCGCTAAACGAAATCGAGGGCGACATCGTAGCGATGGTGCAAGACCTCGCCGATAAGGGAGTTCTGCGCCTATGAATGAAATCACCCCGATCGCACCCGCCGTCCAATCCGCGTCGAGCGCAGACGTGTCCTGCATGCGCGCGCCCATGGGCCTGCTTGCGGAATTAACGCACCGTTGCCCGCTCCAGTGCCCCTACTGTTCCAATCCGCTGGAGATGGACCGCGCCAACACCGAGCTTTCAACCGCCGATTGGCAACGCGTTTTCACTGAAGCCGCCGGTCTCGGCATCCTCCAGCTCCACCTCTCGGGCGGCGAACCGACTGCCCGCAACGACCTGGAGCAGCTGGTTGCGACCGCTGCCGAAGTCGGCATGTATTCCAACTTGATAACCGCTGGCGTTTTGCTGACGCAAGACCGCTTGAAAGCGCTTGCCGACGCAGGCCTGGACCACCTCCAGCTCTCCATTCAGGACGTGGACGAGGCCAACGCAGAAAAGATTTCCGCCTATAAGGGCGGCCTTGCCAAAAAGCGGGACGTCTGCGCCTGGACGAACGCGCTCGGCCTGCCATTGACGATCAATGCGCCGATCCACCGCGCCAACATCGAGAACCTGCCCGCCATCATCGAGTTCGCCGCCAGCATGGGTGCCGGTCGGCTCGAAGTCGCGCACGTCCAATACTACGCCTGGGCGCTGAAAAACCGCGCTGCCCTGATGCCGACCAAAGAACAGGTCATGAAAACCGTCGAGATCGTCGAAGCCGCCCGCGAGAAATACAAGGGCATCATGGTCTTCGATTTCGTCGTTCCCGACTATTACGCCAAGTTCCCCAAACCCTGCATGAGCGGCTGGGGCCGGGGCAGCATGAACGTGACGCCGTCGGGCAAAGTCCTCCCCTGCCACATCGCGGAAAGCATTCCGGGCCTGGAGTTCGACAACGTCCGCGACAGGTCGTTGTCTGACATCTGGATCAATGGCCAAGCCTTCCAGAAGTATCGCGGCACATCGTGGATGAAAGACCCCTGCAAGTCCTGCGAGCGTCGCGAGATCGACTGGGGCGGCTGCCGTTGCCAAGCGATGCTGATGACCGGCGACCCGACCAATACCGATCCCGCGTGCTCGCTATCCCCGCGCCACGCCGAATTCGTAGCCCTCGCCAGCGTCGAATCCCACGACAGCCATCCCCCGGCCTTCGTCTATCGCCGGATCGGCACCCAAACCGCAGACCACTCGACCACAGGCGAACTTGACGAGTAAGAAGCTCCTGCGTCCGCAGCCACACGGCCCGGATTCCAGTTCCCTTGCAAGCAGGGTGAGGGGGCTTCGCGCCTCCTCCCTTCGTCGTACCAACCCCAAAACCGCACCAAAACTTTTTTCCATCAGGTCCCATTCAGATAGACCGTCGTAATGTTACATGTGTGCAGCTTTGTCGCAGCTTTGTGCCGTCAGCGCTCATGATACGTAACCAACCCAGCTCGGCGGATAGTCGGCTTGGATCTCAAGGGAGGACTTTAATGAAAAAGACGATTTTGGCGCTCGCAATGCTTGCAGCCATGCCAGTTGCCGCTCAGGCGCAGGATGCCGAAGCAGGCAAAGCCGTGTTTAACGTTTGCAAGGCTTGCCACGGTGTCGGCGAAACCGCCAAAAACCAAGTCGGCCCCAAGCTGAACGGTGTTGTCGGTAGCAAAGCAGGCAGCGTCGAAGGTTTCAACTACTCGGAAGCCATGAAGGCATCCGGCCTGACCTGGGATGACGCAACCCTGACAGCCTATCTTGCCAACCCGAAAGAAAAGGTTCCAGGCAACAAGATGGTGTTCGCCGGCCTCAAGGACGAGCAGAAGCAGAAAGACCTGATCGCGTTCCTGAAGCAGTACGATAAAGACGGCAAGGTCGCTGCGAAGTAACCCTCGCGCGCATGCTTGAAAAAATTGAGCCGCCGGGTCGTCCCCGGCGGCTTTCTTATGTTTGGAGCATCACTTTGCGTCGGTCGCAATCGTCTTGAACGGAGACGGCCCCGGTGCGGCCTTGACCGCCGGCGACGTAATAGACCCAGTCGTCAGCGGCGCAGACCCTGGCGTCGGAGCAGGCACGTTCAATGGCGCACCTCCCACTGTCGCCGGCGCCGAAGCGACCGCGCGCTTAGTATCAACGATGCCGAACCAACTCTCCTGCGGCAGCAGCTTCTGCTCAAGGTTGGACCACAACGTACGCGATGCCAATCCTTCTACGAACGGCTGCGCTGGCGGCGCGATCATCACCAAGCCAGCAACCGCTGCCGCCATCACAGCCGAATCCCGCAAATTGTGCACGTCGATCAGCTTGAGCGCCGTTCCAAACGAGGCCTTCAGCCGCGTATCCATCACATCGACTGAATAGGCCTCGTCCAAGATGAGATGGGTCACATAGCCGATCGCCATGAACCCGGCGCCCAGCCATGCCACATGATCGGGTGCACCGATGATGTATTTGAACACCACAGATGTGGCCAACGCACAAAAGACCGTTGCCAGCAGCGAATGCCAGATCCCCCGATGCACAGCAAACCGGTGGAACACCGCATGCACGCCATAGCGCACACCAACCAGAGTGCCCAACCATAGCAACCACAGCTCGACGATCGAATAGCTTCCGGCCACCGAGAATAGAACGGCGAACGAAAAGAAGATGCCAAGCCCTGCAAACATGGCCCGGCTGGGACGGCTGTCCTTCAGATCGATGTCGGGCAACACCGATCCCAGCACCCCAGCCAACGTCACCGCAACCAGCGCCTCGCGTGGGATCACATCGGCCGCCAGCGTCAACGTCGCCAGCGCCCCCGACACAACGGTCCCGAATGCAATATGAGTGGTAAAATTAGCCATGGCTCGCGCCCCTTAACTGGAGAAATCCCAGCCTTGAGCTGCACCCGATTCGCCCGCCCCCTGGCAACATGCTCCTACCCCGTCTCGTGTGGATAAGCCCACCCATCCCTACGTTAGCTGAGGATCACAAATAGCGCCCCAGGTTTTCACATCTCCCTCATCCGTTCTTCTGGCCAGCGGCCCCGCACTATGGCAGGAACGCCCCATGACTCGTCCAGCCATCGACGCCAACCCAGCGATCACCCGCATCGCAACCGCCAGCATCGCTGTCGCCATTGCGGTAACGGCGACGAAATACGCTGCCTACTGGATGACGGGCAGCGTCGCGTTCTATTCTGACGCGCTGGAAAGCATCGTCAACGTCGTCACTGCCATTGCAGCCCTGATTGCGATCCGCGTCTCCGCCCAGCCAGCCGACCGCGACCACCCCTTCGGCCACCACAAAGCCGAGTATTTCGCAGCCGTCCTCGAAGGCGCATTGATCATTGTTGCAGCGCTCCTCATCCTGTCGGAGGCGTATGAAGCGCTTCTCCATCCACGCACCTTGTCCAACATCGGCACCGGCTTCCTGATCAACGGGCTGGCAACCGTCATCAACGCTGCCTGGGGCAGCTACCTGATCAACCGTGGCGCAGCCTGGCGCTCTCCAGCCCTTGCCGCCGACGGCCATCACGTCATGACCGACGTGTGGACCTCGCTCGGCGTCCTCGTCGGCTTGATCCTCGCGACGCTGACGGGCTGGGCGTGGCTCGATCCCGTTATGGCAGCCCTCGTCGCGCTGAACATCCTTTGGACCGGCTACCGCATGACCAAAGGCTCGCTCAGCGGCTTGCTGGACGAGGCCGTAAGCCCGGAAATCGAAGCCCAAATTCACGCAGCCATTAAATCGAGCGGCGACGGTGCCCTGCAGGTCCACGACATCCGCACCCGCCATGCCGGCCGCGCGACCTTCATCGAATTTCATCTGGTCGTCCCAGGCCACATGACGGTACGTGAAAGCCACGCCATCTGTGACCGTATCGAAGACGCGCTGGAAATCGGCATCCCCGGCGCCGACGTCACGATCCACGTCGAACCCGACAACAAAGCCAAAGACGGCGAACCCGGCATACTGGAAATCTAAAGTCACAAAAACGGATGGGTCTGGGAAGCTGTGCTTCCCAGCGGGGCATGGGGCTGGCCCCAAACGCGACGCAGTCGCGGCTACCACTTACGCAGTTGCCCGCCGCCCCGCACTCCCGCATACACCCGCCATGACCGCCAACGACCCGCTCCCCATCGACGCCGTTCTGCCAGCCATCCAATCCGCACTGGCAGCAACCCCCTGCGCCGTGCTTGTTGCCCCCCCAGGCGCTGGCAAAACCACCCGCGTCCCGCTGGCTCTCCTTGAAGCGCCCTGGCTTGGCACCCAAAAGATCATCGTGCTGGAGCCCCGCCGCCTTGCCGCGCGCGGAGCATCTGCCCGCATGGCCAAAACCTTGGGTGAAGCGGTCGGGCAGACCATCGGCATCCGCGCCCGCATGGGCACCAAGGTTTCCGCCAACACCCGCATTGAGGTCGTCACCGAAGGCGTCTTCACCCGCATGATCCTGGCCGACCCCACCCTTGAAGGCATCGGCGCGATCTTGTTCGACGAATACCACGAGCGCTCGCTCGATGCCGACTTGGGGCTGGCCCTCGCCCTCGATGCCCAGCGCGGTCTGCGCGACGACCTCCGAATCCTCATCATGTCGGCAACGCTCGACGGCGCACGCGTCGCAAAACTCCTCGACGGCGCACCTGTCATCGAAAGCGAAGGCCGCGCCTATCCAGTCGATACCCGCTACCTCGGCCGCGACGTTCAGATGCGGCTGGAAGATCAAGTCGCCGCCGCTATCCGCCGCGCCTTAGCCAACGAAACCGGCTCAATCCTGGCCTTCCTTCCCGGCCAAGGCGAAATCATGCGCACCGCCGAGCGCCTGTCAGAAACCATCACCGACCCATCAATCATCATCGCCCCCCTGTACGGCACGATGGACGTCGCAGCCCAGGATTTGGCCGTCACACCCGCCGACCCCGGCACCCGCAAAATCGTCCTCGCAACCTCGATTGCCGAAACCTCGCTCACCATTGAAGGTGTCCGCGTGGTCATCGATAGCGGCCTTGCCCGCGTACCCCGCTACGAGCCCGATGTCGGCGTCACCCGGCTGGAGACCGTCCGCGTGTCGCGCGCCTCCGCCGACCAGCGCCGTGGCCGCGCAGGCCGCACGCAACCCGGCGTCTGCTATCGGCTATGGGACGCCCCGCAAGACTTGGCACTCCTGCCCTACAACGACCCCGAGATCATGGCCGCCGGGCTATCGGGCCTCGTGCTCGACTGCGCCGAATGGGGTGCCGTGAACCCTCTGTCGCTGTCGTGGCTCGACCCACCTTCGGCCGCTGGCGTGACGGCCGCGCGCACCGAACTGTCAACGCTCGGCGCGCTTTCCCCCGACGGCCAGATCACCCCCCTTGGCCGCCGCATTCGCGCGCTCCCCTTGCCACCGCGCCTTGCCGCCATGATCTTGTGCGCAGCCGATCGCGGCGCGGCTGAAGACGCCGCTGAAATCGCAGCGATCCTCGTCGAGCGCGGCTTAGGCGGCACCGACACCGACCTCACCGTCCGAATCGTCGCCTTCCGCCGCGACCGTGGCCGCCGCGCCCAAGACATGCGCCGCCTCGCCCAAGGCTGGGCCACGACCGCCATGCAGGCAAGCTCTCGTCCCATCGGGACGCAAACCGCGACCACAGCGGAGATCTTGGCGTTGGCCTACCCCGACCGCTTGGCCAAAGCCCGCCCTGAACGCGGCCAATACCTCCTCGCCAACGGACGCGGCGCAATCACCGACCCCCGTGAGCCGATGGCTGGCAGCCCTTATCTGGTCGTGGCTGAGTTGACGGGTACAGCCGCCGCCGCGCGCATCATGATCGCGGCGCCTGCGACCCAAGCCCAGTTCGAATTGGCCGCCGGCCCCCGCATTGTCGAGGGCCCCGAATTGGCCTTCGACCCAACTGCCCGAGCCGTTCGCGCGCGCCACGTCCGCCGTCTCGACCAGATCGTCCTCGAAACCCGCCCCCTCGCCCTCACCCCCGGCCCCGAAGTGGCCGCAGCACTCGCCGCTGGAATCGCCCGTCTCGGCCTCCAGGCCTTGCCATGGACCAAGGCCCAAACCCAGCTGCGCGAACGCATCGCGTTCCTGACAGCCGCTGGAATGCCAAACCTCCCCGACCTGTCGGACGACACCCTCACCGCGTCGGTCCACGACTGGCTCGAGCCCTATCTCACCGGCAAATCCCGACTCGACGACATCGGCGCCGACGACCTCCACGCCGCCCTCGACACCCTCGTCCCGTGGGATGTCCGCCAAGTGCTCGAACGCGAAGCTCCCATGCAGTTCGAAGCCCCGACCGGCAACCGCTTCGCCATCGACTACGACGGCCCCCAAGCCCCAAGCGTCCAAATCCGCGTGCAGGAAGTATTCGGCCTCAAAATCCACCCCGCCATTGCCGGTGGCCGCCGCCCCCTCACGTTGCACCTGCTATCGCCAGCCCACCGTCCGGTCCAGATCACGCGCGACCTGCCGGGCTTCTGGTCGGGATCGTGGTCTGCCGTGAAGGTCGAGATGAAAGGCCGCTACCCCCGCCACGTCTGGCCCGACGACCCCGCCAACGCTGCCCCCACCGCCCGCGCAAAGCCCAGAGGCACTTAAAGTCACAAAAAACTGAGGGGTCAGGGGAGCAGCACTACCCTGTGGGGTGAGCCCCACCGGCAGCACCGCTGCCGCTACGCCGCCAGCAATGAGCGATACACCGCGACTGTCTGCGCCCCGATGAGCTGCGACGAAAACCGCGCCTCCACCAATGTCCGCGCAGCAGCCCCCATACGCGCCCGCAGTCCAGCGTCCGCAGCCAATCGTTCGATCGCCGCCGCCAGGGCCTCGTCATCACCCACCGGCACCAGCAGTCCCGTCTCGCCATCGACACAAATATCGCGGCTGCCGCCGATGTCGCTGGCGATCATCGGCCGCCCGCACGACGCTGCTTCGAGCAGGCATTTTGGCAACCCCTCTCCGCCGCGCGAGGTCAAAACTGCAATATGCGCCCGCCGCCAGACGTCCGCGATATCCTCGACATGCCCCAGACACGTAACGCCCGGCTCACGGCCCCACGCCGCGAACTCGTCCAACGCAATGGAGGATGGGTTCTCCAGATCGGGTTCACCTGCCAGCAACAATTCAACGCTCGACCCCCGCACCCGCAACAAACCCAGCGCCCGGATCAAACTCCGCAGCCCTTTATCTTTGAGCATCCGCCCGACAAAGGCCACCCGCACCACGCCGGGTGCCGGGGCCGCCATCGGCACCAGCACGTCGCAGTCAACCCCTGACCCCGCAATCAGCACGATCTTGTCTGCCCCGATCCCAAGCCCTTTGATCATGGCTTGATCGTCGCTGTTTTGAACGATGATCCGCGTTTTCCCGTGCAGATGCAGCGCGCGCAGCGCCCCACTGAGCGCCATCCGGACCGCACGTTCGCGCGCGGTGGACGCCATGAACGACGACCCCAACCCGTTGATGGAATTCACAACCGGCACGCCCATACCGACAGCGGCAGCCGTTCCCATCACCACCGGCTTTAAGGCCACGTTGTGGATGATGTCAGGCTTGATGGCTTGCAGGATCGATCGGATTTTCCGAACCGGTGCCAGGATATCGAGCGGCGAAAGGCTGCCGCGCTTCATATCCACCCCGTGAACGCGAACGCCGTCCCGTTCGATGGCCGCGACCCGCTCGCCGGGCTTGGTGATGAGGTGCACCTCAAACCCCGCCGCGAGCGCTGCCCGCGCCATCGGCCGCCGGTGCCGCCAGAATGCCCAGTCTTCCGTGACGACGAATACCAGTCGCTGTGTCATGCAATTTCGATCAATTCAAAAAACGGCGCCGTCAGCGCTGTACCCCCAACGTCGGCGACCACAACCCCACGCGGCGGCGGTTCATCGCGACGCCCAGCAGCAGCAGTCCCGGCCACGTCAGGTAACATAGGATTTCGAGGTTCTCACCAAACGAATTGATAAACAGCACGATGATGACCCCAAGCGCTGCCCGCGCGGTCCGGTCCCGCTGCGCCTTGATCAGCATCTCCACGAACGTCCAGGCCATCGGCACTGCGAGCGCGCCAAAGCCCAGCCCGCCCTTGACGAACAGCAGCCCATTCCACGTGTGGTGCGAACCGATCGGCATGAACTCGGTGAGGTGCGGCCCCCGTTCCACGGCCCCATGCCCGAACAGCGGCGCCTCGTTCCACCATCGGTGCTGCGCGATCCGCTGCAATGTCGCCCGCACGCGGCTTGAATCCGCCCGCGCTGCGTTAAAATTCGTAACCGCCGTGTCGACAATCGACACCAAGGCATTGAAAAAAAGCGCAACCCCGATCGCAGCAACCCCAGTCGCCCCCACAAACAAAGGCCGGTACAGCTGCGACAAGGCCGGAATGGCCATGATCAACACGGGAATGGCCACGAGCGAAAGCCGCGACTTGGCCAAAAAGCATACCAGCACGGCGCACGCGACAGCCACAATTCGCCAGCGCCAATCCCGGTCAAACAGCCCCATCACCAGCGCGATCTGCGCCACAAGTGCCGCCGCTGGCCCCCACGGCGCATAGAACCGGAAGCGGATGTCTGTCGAACCGGGATCGACCCAATGCGTCCCGACTTCAAAGAATGCAGCGCTGGCACCGCCTGCGTAAAACAGAGGCGAGGTATAAAGCACCGGCGGCAACCCGGTCATGCTGGCGGCCACAAACACAGGGATCAGAACCAGCGTCTGTGCCGACAGGATATTCATCGCCCGGATCAGCACCTGTGGCCTGATCCGGAGTGTCGCGCCCGCCCACGGCAGCAGCGCAAATAACAGCCACCCCTTCGCCCACCCAAATAGCGACTTGGCGATCTCAAGTCCTGAAAAGTCGAAATTGAGATGACCCACGACGAGCGCCACCGCCATCATCGCCATCCCGGCAATCCACACCCACACGCCCAAAGGCACCGGCTTCATGGCAGCCGGATCGTGTGCGGTCAGCCCCAGGCGGCGGGCCGCCCCCCACAGGGCGAGAACCCACGCCAGAACAGGGAACGCATGATATAAGCCGCCGATGAGCCACAAGGCCCACGTCGAAACGATCATCCAATGGACGACGGCTTCTTCCGGCGTTTTGTCATTTGCTGATGTTGCAGCCATGCAAGCCCCCAGGCAATGAGGAAGAACGCCGTGCCAGCCATGCCGCCCGCGAGCGCATAGAGCCGACGCGGCTGTTCATGCCCCTCGGGAATGTTGGGTTGGGCCAGAACCTGGAGGATCGGATATGCGCCATAGATATCCGACTTCGACGTATCGACGCGAGCCAGCGCCGACGAATAAACAGCCTCGGCTAGAATGTGATCTTTCTTGAGATCCTCGAGCTTGGCGGCCGCCGAACTCAGCCGCTTGATTTCCTCTTCGAGTCGATCCTGCTCGACCGTGAGCGTCTCGATTTCCTTGGACTTGCCATCGATGAGGGCCTCGTTGCGCACCATCTGTTGCAACAGTTCCGCCTGTTTCGACACGTTGGTCATCAACACCAGCGAGCGGTTTTCCACATCGCCTGAAACCCCCAGATGAGCCATCCGCTGGGTCAACTGCGCAAGCGCTGCCCCCCGCTTTTTGTCGGCGTTGATCAACGTCGGGTGCATCGGCCCAAGCCGCTGCGTTTCCGCCTCATACAGGCTATTGGCATCGGCATAGTCTGTCACGATCTTGGCGAGCGCTGTGTCACCGGCCATCCGCAAGGCGAGGCTGGCGTTGGCGCTGCCAATCCCCATCCGCTCGATCAACCGCGCCTGCTCCTCGCGCACCCGGCCCTGCTCGCCGATCAGGTCCGTGAGCTTACGCCGCGTCGATCCCAGGTTGGCAACCGCTTCGTTGAACTGGCTGACCGACACAAGGCCACTCGCCTTTTGAATGTCGGTAATGTTTTGTCGCGCGGCATGGACCGCATCTTTGTAGCCCTTGAGGTTCAGCGTGATCGCGGCCGACCGCTTTTCAAGCTCGTCTTGGCGCAACACGTCGAGTTGCGCATTCAGCGCCGCGATCAGCGCACTCGCCTTCTTGTGCGCGAGGTAGGGAGAGGGCGCAAACACCTCAAACTGCATCAGCCCCGTTTCATCGATGAGCTTGATGCGTGGCCGCCCAAACTGGGCATACGTCAGGCCAGTCGCAGACGCGGCCGCAATCCGCACCTGATCGCTATCGGCAATCTCTTTGTAAACCACCTTGGGTGACAGCGACACCGAACTGAACGGCGAGTTGGCCGTCGAGGTAGCCTGCCCGATGGTATCGAGTTGCATCGTCGCACTTTGCGCCGAACCCGGCAGGATCAACGTAAAGCGGCTCGCATACTTGACCGGCGTCAGCACAAGATAAGCGCCCGCGATCAACCAAGCGGCCAGGGTACATACGGCAGCCCCACGCGCATACCAAACCAAGGCCTTGCGATCCTGCCGACGCAGCAGTCCCCCGCCCCGCGATCGCCGGTCGTTCCAGGCACCAAGACCCTGTTCAATGCCGTTGACCGTCGTCATGAAATGGTTTGCTTCTGAGCTAGCGGGACTGTCCAACGGCCATCATGCCCCAACACTCCTTTCTAAACCGTTGAAGTCCGTGCCAGAAACGTAGCCGCCACCGCGCCGCAGAGACGAACGCAAGATGACGCGCATCCAGCAGCGTTTCACAGGCCACCGCGACGCCAACACGGTCAGCAGAACGGCTGCAAATTCGGTGGCCAATCCACCTGTGCAGATCCGAATTTGTCGTTAAGCTGAGGTCTCACCAGCTTAAGCCCGGCCCACTCGCTGGGTTGTACCTGGAATAGCGTCCCATGATCACGTCAACGACTCTGCCGTTGTCAGCCGTTTTGACGAGCAGAACCTTCACACCCGCCAAAGTCCAACGCGAATTCCAGTGGCAAACCCTTCAGATATCACGGCTTTTCGACGACCTCGTCGGTGCCTTCCAGCGTATGGGCTTGGACCCAGGTGAAGCCGAACCCGCCGACCCCGTCGAGGCCGTCGAGGCCGTCGAGGCCGTCGAGGCCGTAAACGCAACCGTCGATCTCTTCCCGTTGCTTCGCGATACTGCCGTTGCAGTCGATGCTGTCGTCGCCGCGTCTCAAACCAACATCGGGCCTGAGCCTGCGCCAGCTGTGCACCGGATCAAAGAACCCCTACGCCAAATCCCCGATGCCTACTATCTTGGCAGCCTCGTCCTGTTTACCACCAACGACACAGAGTTCGAGGTCTACGACGGCCTGCAACGCTTGACCTCACTGATCATTATGCTGTGCGTCCTGCGCGATAGTTGGCCGGAAATCCCACCCGGCGACGCAACGGCTTTCAAGACGTTGCTGAAGCCGGTTGACACCAAAACCGGCAGGCGTCTGAACTTCCCAACGAGTGGCGCGACGCTTGCCTATCTGATCGAGGGCCGCAAATTGATGCGCACCCCCCTCACCGAGGGCGATATGCGCATGCGCGACGCCATCAACCTGTTCCAAGATCAGTTGAATGCGCGCTGGAACAGCGCCCGTCGCACAGCATTTTTAGCGTTCCTCCAACACAAGATCCAACTGACCCTGACCCGGACCGACAATCACAGCGTCGCCTATCAGATGTTTGTGGGTGCCAACGCACGCGGCCTCGACCTCCAGATCGGCGACGTGTTGAAGGGATTGATGGCTGATCAGGTTCGTGCAAACGGCGGCACTGTCAAACAGATCGCGCAATGCACGGCCGCATGGAAAGACGGTCAACAAACGTTACGTCAAGGCTTTGACGATTTCCTTCATGCCGTCGAGACCTATACCTTCCGACCCGACCTTGCCGACGATGACGACCTGGACGAAAAACTCACCCCGCGTCCCAAAGGGCACCGCCGCCGGCGCCATCAGCCCCACACGACCGGTGAAAAGCTTCAGCTCGTCCTGTCACAGCACGTAACGCCAGACGAAACGCACGATTGGCTGACCAGCGACTATGCCGCCATGGTCAAGGTTTTTGAAAAGTCGCGCGCTCACACCGAGAAGGACCAGGTCCAAGGCCTCGACCGGGCCTTTTTGCAATTGTCCTTCTTAAGCTGGCGGGAATGGCAGCCGTTTTATCTCGCACTTGGCCTCCGCTACCCCGATCATACACGACCGGCCTATGCCCAGTACATCAACCGCCTTGTCCGCGACTGTTACCTCATCGAGCTTCTGGGCTGGTCTGAAGGTAAGCGGCGCGTGAAATTCATGCGGGCCATCGAACACCTGGAAGCCGGCCGCGATCCGTTTAGCTACGTCGCCCCCAACGACGCTGGAGAACCCGGGCACGACACACGCAGCCTGTTGTTTTTCGCCAAGGACATCGCGCTGGCGCACCGAGCCCTGCGTGCACCACTGATGGCAAAGGAAAAACGCGGTGCCATCGTTCGCTGGATCGAAACCCTGCATTGGGGAGCCGTTGTTCCGCGCGCGTGCAGCGATAACGCCAATGTCGAGCATGTTCTCCCCGTCAATGCGGAAGGGGAGTGGACGACGACCTTATTCAACGAACAAGAACGCGACGACTGGACCCATCGGCTGGGCAATCTGTGCATCATTTCAAAGCGCATGAACTCCGATCTGGGTCGCGCACAATGGGACCAGAAACGCCGCGCCTTCGAAGCGATCCCCGGCACGTTCAAAGGGGCACGCCTCGTTCTTGAAACGAGTGCGGCCGAATTGCCCGATGGTGAGCGCCGTCCCTGGTGCGCAGCGCGCGTCCAACACTTAACCCAACAGCTCGCCGAAGTGGCCGAACACGCCTTGCGCGAAACATAAAGCGCCCCGGATCGGCGGCAGCGCGACCGGTCAAGCGACTGCGACGCAGTTATGATCGCCCGGCAGCCATGATCGCCGTCTCGCTTCGCCCACCCGGACCCGAAGCGGCCGTCACCGGCTTCACGCGCAATGCCGTGATCTTGTTGCGCGATTTGCGCAGCACCTCAAACCGGTAGCCATGGAACGTGAACGCCTGCCCGGGCTCTGGAATGGTCTGCGCCTCGTGAATGACAAGCCCGGCGATCGTCGTCGCTTCCTCGTCAGGCAAATCCCAATCCATCTGCCGGTTGAGGTCACGGATCGCCACCGTCCCGTCGACGTTGACCGTCCCGTCCGCCTGTGGCCGGATCGCCGTCTCGTTGCTATCGTGCTCATCGGCAATCTGTCCGACGATTTCTTCCAGAATATCTTCGAGCGTGATCAGCCCCTGCACCTCGCCGTACTCGTCCACGACGAGCGCCATCTGCTGCTTTTGCTTCAGGAACTGATTGAGCTGATCCTTCACGCTGGACGTGTCGGGCACAAACCAGGGCTTGGCTGCAAAGCTCATCACATCGAGCTTGCCGACGTCCCACCCGTTGCGGCCCAGCGCAACCAACAGATCCTTCGTGTGCAGCACGCCGACGATGTTTTCGGGTTCATCCTTCCAGATCGGCACGCGCGTATATTGCGTCCGCAGCACCTCGTCGATGATCGCTTGCGGCGGCTCATCGGCATTGACCGTTTCCATCTTGGTCCGATGCACCATGATATCGAGCACCTGCAAGTCCGAAAGATCGAGCACCCCGCCCAGCATGTGCGCATCACCGCGCGCAACCGCACCTTCCTTGTGTCCAAGCTCGATCGTACCGCGCAATTCCTCGTGCGCCGCCAAAATGTTGGCCTCGTCATCCTTGGGCGATGGTGTCAACTTGAGCAGCAGCCGAACGACAACCTGCATTGCCGTCGTCAATGGCGCCAAGACCACAATCGTTAACCGCATATAGGGCGCAACCCCCAAAGCCGTCGAATCCGCGTCCGAAAGCGCATACGTTTTGGGCAGAACCGCGCAGAAAATCACAATCAGCGCCGTCATGATCGCTGTTGCAAACACGACCCCGACCTCGCCGACGAGTTTCACTGCAAGCGCCGACGCCAGAGCCGCTGCCAACACATCCACCAGCGTATTGCCCAGCAGAACCGCGCCGATCACCTTCTCGGGGTTGACCATCAAACGGTTAACGAGCCGCGCGTTCTTATCGCCCTCTTGTTCGAGCGCGTGCATGCGGGCCCGCGAACATGCCGTCAGCGCCGTTTCGCTCATGTTGAAAAAAGCCGATAGGCCGAGCAAAACGACAATCGCAACGACGATGAGAATGATTTCAAATGACATGAATGGCTTCTAGCACATCCTCGATTAAAATTTCGGTTTAGCGTTCGATTTCAGCGGCGAGGAACGCTTTGACCGTCTCGGGCGCAATGTCGCGGGTAATGAACGCCTGCCCGATCCCGCGCACCATGATGAAGGTCATCCGCCCCCCGACCACTTTCTTGTCTTGCCCCATCAGCACAAACAACTGGTCCGCATACGCGGTTCCACCGGGGATGTCGCCAATCCGCGTCGGCAGCCCGACAGCCTTGAGGTGCGCCTCGACCCGCTGAGCAGCACCTGCGGCACAAAACCCAAGTTGCTCCGACAAGCGGAACGCGAGCACCATTCCAATTGCCACACCTTCCCCATGCAGCAGCCGGCTCGAATACCCCGTCCACGCCTCTAATGCGTGTCCAAAGGTGTGCCCCAGGTTCAGCAGCGCCCGATCGCCCTTCTCATGCTCGTCGCGAACCACAATATCTGCTTTGGCCTGAACGCTGGTTTCAATCGTTCGCGTGAGCGCACCCGCATCGTTGCCAAACACACCGCGCCAGTGGCCCTCCAGCCAATCGAAGAACGCCACATCCCCCAGCAGGCCATATTTGGCAACTTCCGCATAGCCCGCGCGCATTTCCCGTTCCGGCAGCGTCGACAACACGTTGGTATCGGCGAGCACCAGACTTGGCTGATGAAACGTCCCGATCAAATTCTTGCCATGCACAGTGTTGATGCCGGTCTTGCCGCCCACCGAACTGTCGACCTGCGCCAGCAGCGATGTGGGGATTTGCACGAACCGCACGCCCCGCCGCAGAATGGAGGCCGCAAACCCGGCCAGATCCCCGATCACCCCGCCCCCGAACGGAATGACAATATCGCCCCGTTCAAGGTCCATCGACAAAAGTTGCTCGCACAACGGCTGAAGTTCGCGAAACGACTTTGTCGCCTCCCCCGCTGGCAACACAACCGTCCCCGCATGGCAATGAGCGGCGCGCAACGCGGCCTCCAGCGTCGCCAGGTGATGCATCGCAACGTTCGTATCCGTCACAATCGCGCATTTGACGGCACCGAATGTTTCGGTGATCCGCCGCCCCGCATCGGCCACCAGCCCTGGCCCAATCACGACGTCGTAGGCACGCCCCGGCAGCGGCACGGGCACAATCCGTGTGAGACCGTCGAGTTTGACCGTCGGATCGGCGGTCGAGGTTGCATTCCACAGGGCTTTCGTCACACCGCGCTCCACCAGCTGGCCATCGATTTTACTTTTTGACCCAAACGTCCCAAGCCGCCCCGACCGCTTCAAAGCCTCGATCACCTCGGTGACGATCTGATCATGGGGCACATCCCGGCTCTCAATCGTCAGGTCGGCACCGGCATAAACCGGATGGCGCACGGCCATCAGATTGCGCATCGTCACCTCCGGATCCGCCGTCCGCAGCAACGGGCGGCAATCGCGCCGACCCACACGCCGCATTAAAATATGCAGCGGCGCCTTCAACCAGATGGAAATCCCGTGCTGTCGGATGTTGTCGCGGGTCTCCGCATTCATGAACGCGCCGCCCCCGGTCGCCAGCACTTGCGGTCCGTTGGTCAAAAGCCGTGCGATCACCCGGCGTTCACCGTCGCGAAAAAAAGCCTCCCCGTGGTCGGCAAAAATCTCGTTGATCGTTTTCTGCGCCGACGCTTCGATTTCTTCGTCCGCGTCAACGAACGGTAGCCCCAGTCGCGCCGCCATTCGCCGCCCGACCGACGACTTGCCGCACCCCATCAGCCCGACCATCACGATCGAACGCTGGCCTAGCGCCTCACGCAAACCGCTTACCGTTCCTGAACTCTGCATCGTCTCCGGCCTGTCATCCTATGATTTCCGTTGTACCCGCAGCTGAACGCTTTCGCGCCGGGAATTGAAAAAAGCCGGGATAAAATTCTCCGATCCCCGCATTCACAAGACTTCCCAACGCCTTGCTGTGCCGTTCTGCACGCCCGGCGTCAACGGAGTGTGCACACGACGTCGCCGAGGGCTTGATCTTCAGGCCATAATGACGCCAACAAGTGCCCTGACATATCATCTGGAAGCGAGTTCGACAAAATGCCGAGTCTCATGCGGTTCCTGTTCGTTGTAGGCACGCTGACGGCGATCGTGTCGGGCGGGCTCTATGTCCTTGCGACCCAATTTGAACCCGATCAACAGGAAGTCTCAAAACCTGTCCCGAATGTTAAAATCCGCCGCCCCGCACCTTAAAGCGCCAGCTTTGACGACGAGCCTCAACGAACCGGCAAAACCGTCCCGGCAACAACCATATTGGTTCGATGCGACACACACCCCGTCTTAAAGCGCTCTGCCTGATCTTTGCTGGCGGCGTGCTGGCCCCCGGCGCGAGTTTCGCAGCCGACCCATGGGACCCGTTCAGCCAACTCGAAACAGCCAGACCGTCCCCGCGGAAAAAATCGATTGAACCGGCCCCCGATGCGCCAGCGTCCGCGACCGGCAACGCCGCCCCTGAATACGGCGTCGGCGTGCCCTACGGCGGCACGGCCAATGGTCCAGCCGGTGGATCGTCCTACGGCGCAGCCCAGCCGTTCGGCGGCACAACTCCCGCCGGCACAAACCCCACCACGGACGCCACAGTCGATACGCCGGTTGAGCCCGGCCGCAGCTTAGCTCCGCCGCTTCCCGCCGCTTATGCCACGCCCACGACTCAGACCCCACCGCCCCCGCTGGTGGATCGCAGTGGCGCAATCGAAAAAGGCGACCTCGCGCCCGTCATCGCCAACGACGGCTCCGGCCTCCCCTACGAACTATGGACCGGCCTTGATGTTGCAGCCCTTGAGGCCCTGATCGCCCGTCTTGAAATCCCTCCGCGCTCGCCAGCCCTCCACAGCCTCTGGCACCGCCTGATCACATCGAACATCACCGCACCCGGCGCCAGCACGGATGGCCGCTTCAACGCCCTGCGTGCCGAAGCCTTGTATCGGTCTGGCCTGCTCGACGACGCAGCCAACGCCGTCAACGCCGACGGTTCGGCACTCGCCGCCAACACAGGGCTCGGCGCTCTGGCAGCCCGAGTCGAAATCGCCCGCGCCAACACCACCAAAGGCTGCGAACGCGTTAAAAGTTTCATCGCCCGCAAAGCGGAGTTGCCCAAGAAGCTGCAGGGCGAAGCCCTCCTGATGACCGGCATTTGTGCAGCCGCTGGCGGCAATCCCAACGGCGCAGGACTTGCCGCCGAATTCGCCCGCGAAGATAAATCCCTTGCAAACGGCACCGACGACGCCGTCTCCCTGGCAGCCCTCGACGCCATCGCATCCGGTCAAAAAACACCGGTCCGCAACCTGAAATCACTCTCGCTGCTGCAATACCGCGCATTCGCGTTTGCAGGCGGCGTCGATGCCAAGGACATTGGCGACAAAGGCGAGGCAGCCCTGCTATCGGCCATCGCAGCCGACCCCAAGGCCCCGCCCACCCTCCAATTGACCGTCGGCGAGGCAGCCGCCCGCATCAACGCCATCCCCCCGGCAAACCTCGCAGCCCTCTACCGCGCTCACGGTCCCCAGTCGGCGCCCGAGGCCCTGCTCGCAGCCAATGCCACCAAGGCCGACGGTCCGCTTCACCGCGCGGCTCTGTTCAAAGCCGCCGAAGTCGAACGCACACCGTTAAAGAAAGTCCGCATCATGCGGTCCCTGCTCGATGATGCCAAACGTGCTGGACTCTACCTGCAAACCCTCGACATGCTCGCAAAAACCGCCGAGTCCCTTCAGCCCGTTTCGGAGATCGGCTGGTTTGCCGAAACCGGCATCGAAATCAGCCTCGCGTCGGCAAACCCAGAGCGCGCGCGTCAATGGTCGAACCTCGGTGGCTCCGTCCCCGGCGATGGCGGCCTGCGCCATTGGCAAGCCCTCATCGACATCGCCGACCCCGTCCTCAAAACAGAGCGCGGCCGTGCCTTGACGTCCGTCGAAGGCTTGGCAACCCGCGGCCGCCTGTCGCCCGACCTGCTCCACCGCTTAGCAACCGTGCTGGACGCCAACGACATCAACGTTCCGCTGCCGTTGTGGAACGCAGCCAACCGCGCGCCCCAGCCCACCGGCGGCTATCTGCCGGAAACCGGCATCCTGACAACCTTGCAGGACGCGTCGAAAAAGAAAGAATTCGGTCGCACCGTCCTGCTCGTCATGCGCGCTCTGGGTCCAAACGGCGCGGAAGGCGCTCACCTGATCGCACTGGGAGACAGCATCCGCGCCCTGCGCCGCGCGGGTCTCGAAACGGACGCCCGCCGCCTGAGCTTTGAATCGCTGTTTGCCGTCTGGCCCCGCGCCGTCAGCAATTAGCTGGCACCCAACATATGAGCCCAAGCCGTTGACCCCACGCCAGCCTTCGGACAATTTCGACGTCCGCCGCGCCTTCATTGACATGATTGCGTCGGAGCGCGGGGCGTCGAACAACACGCTGTCGGCTTACACCCGAGACATCGAGGACTTTGAGCGCCACCTCGCCAAATCGTCGCTGGCCCTGTCGGAGGCTCAGCCCTGCGACATCACCGCCTACCTCCAAACCTTATCGGAATTGGGCCTTGCCGCAGCCTCTCGGGCGCGCAAGCTTTCAACCCTGCGCCAACTCTACAAATTTCTCCTCGCCGAAGACCAGATCGAGGAAGACCCCACCCACGGCCTGGCCGGCCCCAAGCAACGCCGCCCCTTGCCGCGCACGTTGTCCGTCGCCGAAGTCGACCGCCTGATCGAACAAGCCCGCGCCCGCATCCCCAATACCAAGGGCCGCGACCGCGTCCGTGCCCTACGCCTCCACTGCCTGCTGGAACTGCTGTATGCGACCGGCCTGCGCGTAACCGAACTGGTGTCGCTCCCCCGCCAGGTCCTGGACGGCGACACCCGTGTCCTCACCATCAAAGGCAAAGGTGGCCGCGAACGGCTTGTCCCGCTCAACGCGTCCGCCCGCACGGCCCTCGATCGCTATCTGGCGATTGGAACGGACCCATCGGACGGCGTCGCCACCATGATCAGAACGCGATGGTTATTCCCATCCAAAAGCGTGGAAGGTCACTTGACCCGCCAACGTTTCGCCCAAGACCTCAAAGACTTGGCCGATCAATCCGGCCTCGACCCCGAGCGTGTCTCCCCCCATGTGCTGCGGCACGCCTTCGCCAGCCACCTGCTCGATCGGGGGGCCGATCTCCGCGCCGTCCAGCAGTTGCTGGGTCATGCCGATATTTCAACCACGGAAATCTACACCCACGTCCTCGAAGAACGGCTCAAACAGCTGGTGAATGACCACCACCCGTTGGCCACTCGGGATGACAAATAGCGGCCCTGCGTCGTTTTCCACGACGCAAATAAAAAAATGGCCGGGACCAGCCCGACCATCTCAGCAACTTAAAACTCAGCAGATCAGCGTTTTCCGTTCTGCACCACGTAGGCAATCTCGCCGCGGGTGATCCCAATATCAGCAAGTGTCATGTCGTCCATCTGCTCTAGCTCGGCGATCGCCGCCTGCACCTGAGTGCGCTTGGCCGCATCTTGGCGAAACTCCGTCCAAACGGACTTGACCGAGTCGAAAAGGCTGGCCGGATGGCCTGAAGGGATCGGCAAAGTATGAGCCGCTGGCATTGTCGTGTCTCCGATATTTGCTGCGTGTGGTTCGGCGTCGTGTGCCCAACCATTAACCCTGAGTTAAGCTCATCATTGAGCCACCGCGTCTGAACGTTAAATGGCTTACAAACACTGAGATGACAAACGATGTTATTTCACATCTGACATGAGCTTTTCTCATGCCTTAGTTCGACCACAACGAGCGCGACGTGCAGCCACCCCTCCCGCCATTGAATGCTCTGCGCGCCTTCGAGGCCGTCGCCCGCCACCTGAGTTTCACCAAAGCGGCGGCTGAATTGCACGTCACACCGGCAGCCCTTAGCCACCAGCTGCGCACGCTCGAAGATCATCTGGGCGTTGCGCTGTTTCATCGCCGCGCCCGCAGCATCAGCCTCACACCTGCCGGCCGCCTGTTGCATCCCGGCATTCAAAGCGGCTTCGACCAGATCCGAGCAGCCGTCGAGCGGCTATCCCCGCGCCAGACCAATCGCGTCCTTGTCGTGAGTGCGGGCCCGGGCTTCACCGCCAAATGGCTTGCCCCGCGGCTTTACCGGTTCGTCGAAGCCCATCCCGATATCGACACGCGCATATCCGCCGGGTCGCTCCCCATCGATTTCGCGACAGCCGACGTGGATATCGCCATCCGCGTCTCGAACGGTCACCATCCAGGACTTCACGTCGAACGCTTGATGGAAGAACGCATCCTCCCGCTCTGCAGCCCACGCCTGATCGAAGGCGAGACCGGCCTCAAGACCGCGTCCGACCTTGCACGATTTCCCTTGATCCATATCGACTTACCACCGCCCGCTCCCCAAGGCGCCAACTGGGCCTATTGGTTCGAACAGGCAGGAATCACCGGTGTCGATTGCGAGCGCGGCCTGCGATTTAACGTGGTCGACCACGCCCACGATGCAGCCATTGCGGGCGCTGGCGTCGTCATGGCCCATAAGGTCATCGCATCATACGACATGGCCGCTGGCCGCCTCGTCGCCCCATTTGGACCCGAACTCCCCATGTTTGGCCGCCACTATCACCTGCTCTGCGCCAAGGGCCAGGACGCAAGCCCAAAAATCCGCGCCTTCCGCGACTGGATGTTCGCCGAAATCAAACTCTCGGCCGCCGCACTCCCCGCCCCACCCTGAAACGCCGTCCAACTCAAAATGGCAGATCCATCAAGTAAAACTCTTCTCCCTCTGGGGAGAAGATGCCCGGCAGGGCAGATGATGGGTAACTTCCTTTGTCGTCCGTCAGATCGCCACCACATCGTCATGCGGCACCCGGTCAAGCCACGTCGTCACCGTTTCACCCTTGATCACAAGACCGGGTGCGACATCCTTCAACGGTCGCAACACGAACGCACGGACCGTAATGTGGGGATGCGGAAGGATGAGATCGGGATCATCTGACACCCGGTCGCGGTACACAAGAATATCCAGATCGATCACCCGTGGGCCCCATTTGATGGTCCGCTCCCGGCCAAGCTCACGCTCCACCCGCTGGCACCGCGCCAAGAGCTCATACACCGGCAAATCGGTCGCAACCGACACGACCGCGTTCACGAACCAGTCCTGATCCGTGACGCCCCAAGGTGCAGTCCGATAATTGGCCGAACGCTGGACAACACGAACCCGCCCATCCCCACACAGCGCGTCGATCGCTGCCGCGATATGCCCCGCCTTGTCGCCGATATTCGAACCCAGCGCGATAATCGCATCGAACCGGGCCGCTTCGGGGCCTGTGTCAACGCTCATTTATCGTACTTGACGTAGGCAAAGCGCGGATCGCCCGTCGGCGTCCCCTCGAGCGCCGAACCCGCCTCGCGGGTGGGGTGCCAGCAGACAACGTCCTCGATTTTGCGTGCCAGTTCGAGATCCATCATCGTGATCCCCTTGGCCGAATGCGTCATCAGCCGCACCTCGACCCAGGCATACGACGCCGTAAGGTCGGGATGATGCCACGCCGCTTCCGCCAGATGGCCGACGGTGTTGATCACCATCAACGTACTTTTCCAAGATGCCGTCTTATAAGTCCGTTTGATCCAGCCATCCTCCAGCCGCCACGTGGGAAGCTGAGCGTCCAGCCAGGCCGTCACATCCAGCTCAGCCATCGGCACGTCACGGGTTGCCATTCGCGTTATCCTCTGCTCTGGTCGGTGGCGTAGTCACCGGCACAATCCTCGCCGCAAGCCTGTTCCTCGCACCCAGACAAAGACATGTCCAACATCAATCCGACCTTAGCCGACGTGACGGGAAAATCGCCCGGCGATGCGATCCACATCAAGCTGCCGGAGGATACAAAGCCCCGGACATTTCGCAAGGTCCTGGTTCGAGCGCCAGCCCGGCTTCACCTCGGCTTCCTCGACCCGACCGGCTCGCTGGGCCGCCGCTACGGCAGCATCGGCCTCGCCATCGACGAGCCCAAAACCAAGCTCTCGATCTCGATCGCCTCGTCATTTTCCGCCCACGGCCCCGAATCCGAACGCGCCCTGCTGGCAGCCCACCGCTTCGGGGCAGCTTTTGCCCCCGACCTGAAGTTCTGCGTCGACGTCGAGCGCGCGATCCCGCCTCACGCGGGTCTAGGGTCCGGCACCCAATTGGCGCTCGCCGTTGGCGCGGGTCTTCTGAAACTCGCCGGACAAACGCGGTCCGCGAGCACCATCGGCGAGTTGGCCGAACGCGGGGCCCGGTCCGCCATCGGCATCGGTGCCTTCGAGACGGGCGGCTTCATCGTCGACGCGGGCAAACAAGTCGTCCCTGGCCGCAGCAGCCTCCCCCCGCCCATTCTCATGCGCGCTCACTTCCCCGAGCAGTGGCGCTGCATCCTCATCCTCGACGACCGCGCGCAGGGCGTCCACGGCGACCGCGAGACCGCAGCCTTCGCAAGCCTCCCCGCGTTCCCCGTCACGTCGGCAGCCCACATCAGCCACCTCGTGATGATGCAACTCGCGCCTGCGTTGCACGAACACGACATCACAGCCTTTGGCGCGGCCTTGACCCAGATCCAAGAGATCGTCGGCGCGCATTTTGCGGCAGCCCAAGGCGGTTCGGCGTGGTCGAGCCACGCTGTTGGCCGCATCGCATCCAAGCTGCGTGACGCCGGAGCTGCTGGAATCGGCCAGAGTTCCTGGGGTCCTACGGGCTTTGCCTTCACCCGCGACGAGACCTTGGCAAAAAGTCTCTATCATTCTTTCGTCCAAGAGGCTAAGGGCGAAGGACTGAAGCTGCTGATCGTGCGCGGGCGCAACACCGGGGCCAGCGTCGAGAGCATCTTCAGCTGACACACGATTTCGTCGCTGACGATCTGCCGGAGCCCCCATTATGAGTGACGCGACCCCCATCCTGCATATGCTGACACCGCAAAAGCATATGAGCCCGTTCGACGTGAACATGGCAGCCGACGCCGGCTACAAAGTCATCGTCCCCTACATTAACGTGACCCCGGAAGAAGTGACCGGTCTCGTGCAGGACGCAATCTTCTCGCGCCCCCCACAGGATGGCGTCCGCACCGGCTTTTTCATTGGCGGCAAGGACGCGCTGCTCGCCCTTGATATGCTGGACATTGCGCGCAAAGCCATGGTGCCACCGTTCCATGTCTCCGTGTTCGCCGACCCCGCCGGCTCCTTCACGACTGCTGCCGCCATGGTCGCCTGTGTCGAGCGTGTGCTCAAGCAAAAGCACAACCGCACCCTGAAGGGCGCTCGCATCGCCGTGTTCGGCGCCACCGGCGTCGTCGGTTTCGCCTCCTCCATCATCGCAGCCCTTGAAGGGGCAAACGTCCAGCTCGTCGCCCATCGCGGCGTCGACCGCGTCATCAAAAACGCCGCCATTTCCAAGGAACGCTTCGGCGTCGACCTTGAGCCGGTGAACGGCGAAACCGACGATCAGCGCCGCGACATCATCGCCAACGCGGAAATCATCTTCGCCGCCGCAGCAGCCGGCGTCCGCGTCGTGTCCGCCGAGCACAAGGCCCTGGCCAAAAACCTGCTCGTCGCCGCCGACGTCAATGCCGTCCCGCCCGCAGGCGTCGACGGCATGGACCTGTTCATGGACGGCGCACCGTTGCCGGGCAGCACCGCCCTCGGCGTCGGCCCGCTCGCCATCGGCGACATCAAGTACAAGACCGAATCCGGCTTGTTCAAACGCATGCTCGCCTCCAACGAGCCGCTGATACTCGATTTCCGAGACGCCTTCCAACTCGCCCGGGGCCTCTTAGCCTCGACCTGACGAGCCGCACATCCAGCCAGGGAGCGTCATCGCCCCCTGGCCGTCTGCCACCCCGACAAGCCCGCACTGAAGGTCCGCCATGATCGCAGCCCATCTCTTGCCCAGCGTCAACGCCCGCGCCGCCAAAATCGTGGATACCATCGTCGCTGACGCGGCCGCTCTGCGCTGCACCGTGGCAACAGGCCCTGCTGGCGAACGCATCGTCGACATGGGCGCAAACACCCCCGGCGGCCTCGAAGCTGGCCGCCGCCTGGGCGAAGTCTGCATGGGCGGCCTCGGCACTGTCCAACTGTCAACCGCCACCGGTAACGCCAACTGGCCCCTCGGCGTCGTCGTCCACTCGTCAAACCCGGTCCTCGCCTGCCTCGGCAGCCAATACGCAGGCTGGACCATCCAGGATGCTGATACCGGCTTTTTTGCCCTCGGCTCAGGCCCCGCCCGCGCGCTGTCCCGCGTCGAAGACCTCTACAAGGAACTCGCCTACGCCGATCACCACCATCGCGGCGCACTGGTTATCGAAGGCGACAAATCCCCACCCGAGGCCGTTATCCGCAAAGTCTCCGCCGATTGCGGGATCAACGCAGCCGGCCTGACGATCCTGTTCGCCCCAACCGGCTCGCTGGCTGGCACCGTCCAGATCGCCGCCCGCGTTCTCGAAGTCGCGCTTCACAAGGCCCACACCCTCCACTTCCCGCTGGAGCATATCGTCGATGGCGTCGGCACCGCGCCCGTAGCCCCCCCGATCCCCGATTTCATCCAGGCCATGGGCCGCACGAACGATGCCATCATCTACGGCGGCCGCGTCCAGCTCTACGTGCGCGGCACCGACGACGACGCCCAAAAGCTCGCCGCCGACCTCCCCAGCCGCGGCTCCGCCGCCTATGGCCGCCCGTTTGCCGAGATTTTCGCAGCCGTCAACGGCGACTTCTATAAAATCGACCCGATGTTGTTCTCGCCCGCCATGGTCACGGTCTCAAACCTCGACACCGGTCGTTCCTTCCACGGCGGCGCACTGGCCCCCGAAATCGTCGAAGCCAGCTTCCGCTAAAGGGTCCCCTCTCCGCCGACAAGAAAGCCGCTCCTATGCGCCTCATCCAACCTCACCTGCTGGCTCGCTCCGTTGCCTTGAGTGTGCTGATGGCACTGTTGATGGTGTTCTGGCCAATAGCGTCGCGCGCAGCCGAGCCCCTTGGTGGCCTCGACTGGAACGGCGACCAGATCACGTGGCACGACTACACGGCGGGCCTAGCCAAAGCCAAAGAGACCGGCAAACCCGCCATCATCGTCATCCACACCACTTGGTGCCCCTACTGCGCCAAGTATCAGCCGATATTCCATGACCCCAAGATCGTGACCGCCGCACAAAACTACATCATGATCCTGATCGACCGCGATCGCGAAAAGGAGCTGAACAAGCGCCTCGGCCCCAACGGCCAGACCGGCATCCCGCGCACCATCTTCCTCAAGAGCGACGGCACCGTCCGCCCCGAGATCGCAGGCGCCAACAAAGAGTTCCCTAACCTCATCGACTACGCCTCCCCCGACGAACTCCTGTCCCTAATGGTGAAGGCCACCGCCACCCCGTGACGTTCGCCCTCCCCCCAACTGTCATCCCGGCCCCGACTGTCATCCCGGCCAAGCGCGGCCCCTTGGCCGCGCGCCGAGCCGGGACCCAGCGGATGAGCGCCGAAGGCACAAACTATCCCCTCTCCCCGTCCTTAACGGGGAGAGGGTTAGGGTGAGGGGCGGCAACACACGCCTGCGATACCCTCCCCGTGCAAGTGCAGTGCTGGAAATCAGGGAGAGCCCATGAAAATCGCCCTCTTCATCGACGAAGGCAACGGCGACTGGCACTCCCGCCGCCTCGCCAAAGCCTTTGCAGCGCGCGGCGTCGAAGCCGTCGTCACGACCCTAAAGCGCTGTGCCTTCGACACCACCAGCCCTATCGGCCTCCGCATCCCCGGCTTTGCCAACGGCACCCTCCCCAATGGCGTCTTCGTCCGCTCCATTTCCCACGGCACCCTCGAACAGATCACCTTCCGCCTCGGCATCCTCCACGCCCTGCGCGAACAGGGTGTCCGCGTCTGGAACGACGCCCGCGCCATCGAGCGCTGCGTCGACAAATCGACCGCCACCTTTCTCTTCCACCGTTCAGGCCTCCCCACGCCCACGACGATCACCGTCGAAGGCGCCCAGTCTGCCCTGGAAAACTTCGCAACCCTCACCGCCCCCGTCGTCGTCAAACCCCTGTTCGGCGCGCAAGGCGTCGGCATCACCCGCTCGGCCTCCCCCGCCGATCTCCCCACCGGCGACGACGTCGGCCACGTCTTCCACATGCAAAGCTTTATTCCGCCGCGCAAAGTCGACTGCCACGAAGACTGGCGCGTGTTCGTCTCGGGTGGGCGCGTCCTGTCGGCGATGGCGCGGCGTTCCAAATCCTGGATTACCAACGTTGCCCAAGGGGCCGCCCCCGTCGCCCACGAGCCCGACGAGGGAATGTGCACCCTCGCAACGAGAGCCACCCGCGCGCTCGGCGCCGATTACGCCGGCGTTGATTTGATCCGCCACCAGGACGGACGCCTCCTTGTGCTCGAAGTTAATTCCAATCCGGCGTGGCGCGGTCTACAAAGCGTCACGCCTATCGACATTGCCAGCCGTCTCGTCGACGATTTTCTGGCCGTGCTCGAAGCTGGAACGGACCCATGACCCCATCCCTCGACGCGACCGCCATCGCCGACGCCTTTATCCACGCCTGCCGCGCCGAGTTGGCCAGTTTGAAACCCGGCAACGTCCACGACTTCGCCGACGGCCACCGCATGGACACGGCAATGTTTGCCGCAAGCGCCGAGGCGGCTGCCCCCTTTATCGCCAACCCGGCGCTCACGATTGGCGCGCGCATCGAGCAGGCCGTCAGCGCGAGCCTCGCCGCTGCTGGCTGCAACACCAACCTCGGAATCATCTTGCTGTGCGCCCCGCTGGCGTGTGCCGCACAAATCGGCAATGGCCCCCTGCGTGTCCATCTCGACGAAATCCTCGACCACACCACGATCGCAGATGCCCAGGCCGTCTATCGCGCCATTCAAGCAGCCTCCCCCGCCGGTCTCGGCACGGCACCGGCCCACGATGTCGCAAACATCCCCGCCGTCACGTTGCTGGCCGCCATGACCGCTGCCCGCGACCATGACCGGATCGCCAACGCCTACGCCAACGATTTCGCCGACCTGTTCGACTTAGCTCTCCCCGCCCTGCATACAGCGCGCATTTCCGCCCTCACGCCCGACCGCGCGATCACGACCCTCCACATGTGCCTGCTCGATCAGTTCCCCGATACGCACATTGCACGAAAATTCGGCCCCCAGATCGCAGCGGACGTGCAACGCGAGGCCCATCGTCTGCAGCCATTTTATCTGCCCGCAGTCGACGACGCTGGATTTGCCAGATTGCTCGAATTTGATGCAGATTTGAAGCGACGCGGCCTCAATCCCGGAACCACGGCCGACTTTGTCGTTGCAACTTTGTTCGCAGATCAGCTTTCGCCACGAAATCGCCACGCAAAATCTGCGTGAGCCCCCTTGCTTCCAAGCAACCGCTTGGCGTACGACAAGTCCGGCGTAACTGCCGCTATCTGGCCAACCAACTCGCCGGACCCGCGTTCCATCGCGGATCGGGGGAGGCCTGCCAACTGGGATAGCTTGTCACGAGCGCATACCAACATTGCAGGAGATATCCTGTGGTGTAAGGAAGCTCATGTATATTAGACCTTGGGAGAGAACGTAATGGCCTCGATTAACAAAGTAATGGTCGGCGAATCGCTCGTTGGCGACGGCAACGAAGTTGCCCACATCGACCTCATCATCGGACCCCGCGGCAGCGCCGCCGAAGTTGCATTCTGCAACAGCCTCACGAACAACAAGGACGGCTTCACGTCGCTCCTCGCCGTGATCGCACCAAACTTGGCCTGCAAGCCCAACACGATTTTGTACAACAAGGTCACCATCAAGAACGCCACCCAGGCCGTTCAGATGTTCGGCCCCGCCCAGTACGGCGTTGCCAAGGCCGTTCAGGATTCGGTTGCTGAAGGCGTGATCCCTGCTGCTGAAGCCGATGACCTCTACATCTGCGTTGGCGTGTTCATCCACTGGGATGCCACCGACGACGCCAAGATCCAGGACTTCAACTACCGCGCCACGAAGGAAGCACTCGCACGCGCCATTCAGGGCAAGCCAACCGCTGCTGAAGCGACCGCTGCCCGCAACACCGCGTCGCACCCCTTCGCTGCCAAGTCGTGACTGGCTAGTCGGCCAATCCCGCCCATCGACGACAGACCTCCGCTCAGCGCGGCAGAAATGAAGATGATGGCCCTGCAATTGTCAGGGAAATGGCAGGGTTAGCCGACAAGACACGCGACGACGAGCCATTCGTGCCCCGAATGGCCAACGAATCGGTCGGCGATCTTCCTTAAAGATCGTCGGCCGTTATTGTTTTGGAATGAAGCGCGCTTCCCACCAGCGCGCCGGCAACGCCCATCGCTGACAACGCCCGCAAATCCTTGGCATGGCGCACCCCGCCCGCCGCATAGACCTCACCGCGCCCATGCCGCGCGACAACATCGGCCAGCACCGGCAAATCGGGCCCCTGGTTCAGCCCCACACGCGCGAGCGTCATCGCAATCACCCGCTGCGGCCAACACGACGCATCCGCCAGCAGCGCTGCCTCGCCCACGAAACCGTCACGGCGAAAATCAAGCGATAGGATCACCCGGTCGGCGAACGCGTCCCCCAGGTCGCCCATCTCGTCCACCCTGAGCCCCGTCTCGGACCCCACCACCGCCATCACGCCGTCGATCGCCAGCAGCGCCTTAACCTGCTCCAGCTGACGCGCGCCGCTATCAACCCACAGCCTGACGCTGGGATGCAACGCTGCCAAGTCCCCCACCAGTTCCAAGTTCCCCCCCCGCCCTTCGATCCCATCAAGGTCCGCGAGATAGATGACGGGAAACGGATGCAGTGCCATAAGACCAGCAACCGCCGCGCGCGGTGCGCACCCCTCAAACAGCGGCGATGCGATCGGCTGGTAATTGGCCCGGTCGCCGGCGACCGCCCGCACAACCACGCCGTGTCGAATATCGATCACTGGTACAACGTTCACGCACATTCACTCCCAGGAAACATCGGCGAACCTCATGCAATACCGCAAACTCGGACGCACCGGCATCGACATCTCGCTGATCGGCCTTGGCACCATGACCTATGGCCAGCAAAACAGCGAAGCCGAAGGCTTCGAGCAGATGGACTACGCTCTTGAGCGTGGCATCAATGTCTTCGATACCTCCGAGCTCTACTCAATCCCGCCGCTCCCCGAAACCCAAGGCTCGACCGAGCGCATCATCGGCGCGTGGTTCAAAGAGCGCGGCAACCGCGACAAGGTTATCCTGGCGACCAAAGCGGTCGGCCGCTCGGTGATGACCTGGTTTCGCGCCGACGGCTCACCCGCCCGCATCACACGCGCGCAACTGACCGAAGCGATCGACGGCAGCCTCCAGCGCCTCCAGACAGACTATATCGACCTGTACCAACTCCACTGGCCCGACCGCGCGGCCCCTTTTGGCGCAAACCCGACTCGCTACATCCCCGCCGAGTTCGACGGCGACGGCGCACCGATGCACGAAACCCTCGCCATCCTTCAAGACTTTGTCACCGCTGGCAAAATCCGCCACATCGGCGTGTCGAACGAAAGCGCATGGGGCGTGATGCGCTTCATCGGCGAAAGCAACACCCGCAAGTTGCCCCGCATCGCCTCCATCCAGAACGCTTACAATCTCCTAAACCGGACGTTCGACACAGCCCTTGCCGAAGTCTGCCAGCGCGAACGCGTTAGCCTTATCGCGTACTCGCCGCTCGCCCAAGGCTTCCTGACCGGCAAATACCTGGACGGTGCACGCCCGCCCGGTGCCCGCTCCACCTTGTTTGATCGCGGCCAGCGCTACGAACGGCCCGGCGCCAACGACGCCGTCCGCGACTACTTAGCCATCGCCGCGCAGTTTGGCCTCGACCCCTCTCAAATGGCCATCGCCTTTGTCAACGCGCAGCCGTTCGTTGCAACCAACCTGATCGGCGCAACCACCATGGCCCAACTCAAGACCAATATCGCAGCCATCGACCTCACCCTCCCCCCCGAAGTCCTGACAGCCCTGGACGCCGTCCACCAATTGCGCGGCAACCCCGCCCCATGAAACTGACGTTCTCAAAACCGGCGGGTCCAGGGCACGCAGCGTCCTGGCTGGGTCAATGCGCGGGGTTGGTGGGGCGGCCGCGCCAATCAAACGAGCGAGGGCGAGCAGCCCTCGTATCACCTCCATGACGCTCACCGCTGGCTACGACATTGGCGGCGCGCACCTCAAGGTCGCGCTCCTGCGTGACGGCGTCCTGGTCCACGTCGAGCAAATCCCCTGCCCGCTCTGGCGCGGCATCGCCGAACTCGACACAGCCCTTGCCCACGCCTTGCGCATCACGCACAGCGCCCAACGCCACGCCATCACCATGACCGGCGAACTCGCCGATGTGTTCCCCGACCGCTACACGGGCGTCGCCATGATCGTCGAACGCGCCGTCGCAGCACTGGGCCCAGATGCGCTGATTTGGATGGGCCAGCGAGGCTTTGGATCGCCAGCGCAAGCGATGGCCCACGACACCGAGACGGCGTCGGCCAATTTCCTGGCGACCGCCACGCTTGCAGCCCACCTGATCACCGACGGTCTCCTCATCGACATGGGCTCGACCACCACCGACCTGATCGCATTGCGCAGTGGTCGCCCCTGTCCGGTCGGCCTCACCGATGCCGACCGCCTGCGCACCGGCGAACTCGTCTATACCGGCCTGACCCGCACCCCCGTGATGGCCATCACCACCCGCGCGCGCTTCCAGGGCAAACTCCAAGGCCTCGCCCGCGATCTGTTCGCCACCATGGCCGACGTCCGCCGCGTTTTGGGCGACTTGCCCGACGGCGTCGATCAGCACGCCACCTGCGACGGACGAGGCAAAAGCGTCCCCGAAAGCCGCGCCCGCTTAGCCCGCTGCTTTGGCCGCGACGCCCAACCGGGCGAAGACGACGACTGGCGCGCAGCTGCCCGAGACATCGCCGCCATCCAATTGGCGTCCATCCGCGACGGCATCGACGCCATATTGCCAAACCCCGCGCGGATCATTTCCGCGGGAATTGGCGCCGACCTTATTGCAAGCCTTGCTGCCGTGCGCGCGATCCCCCACACCACGTTCGCAGACCTCATCAAGGCTCCCGCCTTATGGCGCGACTGGGCCACCCGTTGCGCCCCCGCCGTCAGCGTCGCACACCTCGCTGCCAACGCTACCTCATCCGTTCCGGCGTCTTCCCCCACGGATACGCAATCACCGCACACGCAATCGCCAGAATGAGGATAGCACCGCTCTCATAGAGCAGATTGATCGGCGGCAAATCCTTGCCCTGTAGGATGACCAGCCGCGCGAGTGCCGTGATGGCAATAAACAACGGCAACGTGATCGGAATGCGCTTGCTTGCGTAGTACGCCCCGACCATGCCGAGAACCTCGACATAGATGAACATCAACAGCAGGTCTTTCAGCGCGACCACTTGGCTTTTAATGATAGCAGCGATTTCCTGACCCATCGCAACGACGGTCATAATCGCAATCACCAGCAGGGAGATGTTCTCCACCTGATGAATGCCATCGCGGATCATCCGATCGATTGTTCGCGCTGGCCCGCTTGGCATTGCCTGCGATATTTTCTCGTCAATCATAGCCGCTCCGTCCGTTCAAATCCGGCGTTTTCACCCGCTTCGACTATGACGGCGATTTGCGCCAGCTGTCGATGCGTTGCATCAGCCATCCCCAAGCCTCAAGCTCATGTGGCCCGGCCGTCTTCGAGATAGCAATGTCGAGATACGCCAGCTCCGCCTCGATCTTCTCGGCTGGCAGCATATGCAGCCGCGACACCAGCACGGCACACTCAAGCACCGCCGCCTGCGCCCGGTTATACCCGCCCCACGCCTCGTGAATGACGGCGGCGACCATCCGGCAGACAAATCGCGGTCGCAGATCGTCTTCAATCACCCGCTCGACCGCCATCTCCCAGTGCGACACGCAGGACGACAACCGCGCCCCGGACACAGCCGACGCCGCAACGGTCGGCCACGCCTTCCGCCCTGTGATGCACCCAGCAAACACCCGCACATCACTCGTATGACTGGCGCACGCAAACGGCACCGCGCGCAAATTCTCAAGTGTCCGCGACGGTGCAAACGGCGCGATGATCCAATGCGGCCCATCCGCGATCAAACCGAGCGGCGCGATATGAACCACGCCATCCGCCGACTGAGTGGTAATGATGGTCTCGACGATCTTGGGCATAATCTCCTCCGTTCAGCCCGCACGTAACCCCAAGCCGACGCTTCAATCCAGCCAGATCAGCCGCAATCCCCTCAACTCCCCGGTCACGCCGCCCCATCATCGCCGTGATGTTTCTCAAAGGTCAGCATAACTGTTAATCCAGCGTGCATGGGGGAAACCTGCAATGACAATGCCCGACCCGAGCCTGGCCCCAGGTCTGACGAGTTTCCCCAATCTGGCCCGCCTCGCATCGCGCGGAAACCGCCTTGCCACCATCGTGTCTGCGTTCGCCTTCGCCTTTTCCGGCGTCAGCTTCTACGAAACCGTCATGAAGCAGCCCCAGCTGACGGCCTATGTCCCCCCAGTCCTGCACTATGCCCAGGACAGCGGCGGCGACATCGAGTTGTTTGCCATCCCGGTCACCATCGCCAACGACGGCGCACGAACCGGCACGGTCCTGTCGTTGTCGCTGACCGCCACCAACACCAAAACCCAGGTCCGCCAGCAATTCTACAGTGCCTATTTCGGCGACCACCCCAAAACCGCCGATGCCACCCCGCGCGCCTTTGCCCCGCTCAGCGTCCAAGGCCGCCAGACCTTCTCCGACACCGTCCGCTTTTATCCCGTCGGCAAAGTCCGCCCGTTCGTCCTCGACGACGCTGGCACCGTCGATTTCGTCCTGACCCTCGAAACCGTCAAACCATCGAGCAGCGACATCCTGTCCTGGCTTTGGCGGACCGATCCCAAACCGCTGGTCTTCACCCGCCAGCTTCCCTGGTATTCCCAACAGCAGTTGGGCTTCCGCCGCCTAGCCATCGCCATGAAAGACCCCGGCTGGACGGCGGTAACTGCGCCCGATCCAACTGCCGCCGGTCAAGACGCGCCCGCGCCACCCGATGCGGCTGGAAAGTGATACCAGCCTGAACGGGACATGAAGCGGGAGGTCAGCCACCGTTAAGCCCCCCGCTGCTATCTTGAGATCCATCGTCGAACTGGTTCCTCAAGGAGTGGCACCATGGCCAACATTCTTCGCTCTGCCGCTGTCGTCGTCATGTCGCTGACCATCCTGACGGCGAGCGTCTTCGTCGCGTTTTACGGCTGATAAGACGTAGCGCCGCACGCAGTCCGCGCAGCAGCCTTGCGTTGGCCACGCCCCTCCCCTAACTAGGCCGGGCCCGCGATGGAGCGCCGCCTCCCGTATGCTCATGGTGGGCTGCCCCCTCGCACGTTCCACGGACGCCCGAACGGATCGAGCGTGGGCCCACTTTGGAGAGCCCCGTGCGCGCAGCCGACCTGTTCCCCGATGCAGCCATCAGCCTGCGCGCCGCCAATGCCTACGTGGCCGACCTTTTGACTCCGACCATCCGCTTAGGAGTCACGGGTCTGGCCCGCTCCGGCAAAACCGTTTTCATCACCGCCCTCGTCCGCAATCTGACCGGTGGCGGCCGTTTGCCCCATTTGTCAGCCGACGCCGAGGGGCGAATCGTTCGCGCCTATCTCGAACCCCAACCCGACGATTCCATCCCGCGCTTTGATTACGAAAGCCACCTCGCGAGCCTGACAGCTCCCGTCCCCACGTGGCCCAGCAGCACGCGCCGCATTTCGCAGTTGCGCCTGACGGTCGAATACGAACCCAAATCCGTCATGTGGAGTTGGATGGGCAGTTCCAAGGTGCATGTCGACATTGTCGACTACCCAGGCGAATGGCTGCTCGACCTGGGCCTCATCGATCAAACCTACGAGCACTGGTCCACCGAGGCGCTCAATCTCGCCCGCGCGCCCCAGCGGGCGGACGCAGCCGCAGCCTTTCTGGATTTCCTGGCCCTCCACCCCCCCGGTGCACCCGCCAGCGAACTCACCGCAATCGAAGGTGCCAAGCTCTACACCGCCTACCTCGAAGCCGACCGCGCCAGCGACCAAGCTCAGGCAACGCTGGGTCCTGGCCGCTTCCTCATGCCCGGCGAGTTGGAAGGCTCGCCGTTGCTGACGTTTTTCCCCCTGCCAGCCCCTGAGCCCGGTGCCGTCACAAAATCCGGCAACCTCTACGCTCTCATGGCCCGCCGCTTCGACAGCTACAAAACCCACGTCGTCCAGCCCTTTTTCCGCGATCATTTCAGCCGTCTCGACCGCCAGATCGTTCTGATCGACGTGTTAGGTGCCATCAACCGTGGCGGCAACGCTATGGCCGACCTCGAACGCGCCCTCACGAGTGTCATGCGCGCGTTTCGCCCCGGCGCCGGCAGTTGGCTGTCGTTTCTGACCGGTGCCCGCATCGGCAAGCTCTTGTTTTGCGCCACCAAGGCCGACCACCTCCATCACCTCAGCCACGCGCCGCTCGAAGCCATTCTGCGCCTGGCAACCGACCGGGCAGCCGCCCGTGCCAGTGCCGCTGGCGCAGACGTCGGCGTGCTGGCGATCGCAGCCGTTCGCGCGACCCGCGAAGCGCAAGTCCGTGAGGACCGCGAAACCTACAACGTCATCATGGGCACGCCCCTCCCCGGCGAACGCCTCGATGATCAAGTCTTCGATGGCACCACCGAAGCTGGCATCTTTCCTGGCGACCTCCCCACAGACCCAGCTGCCGCCTTCTCGGCCAGTGCCACCCGCGCTGGCGAGCAGGCCTTCATCCGCTTTCGTCCGCCCCTTCTGACCGCCATGCCCGGCACCACCGGCGCCGTCCTGCCCCACATCCGCCTGGACCGGGCCATCGACTTCCTGATCGGGGACAAACTCACATGACCGCGCCAAGCCCCCCGCGCCGACCGCGCGTCTTCTCACCCAACGATCCCCATTTGGTCGTCCCGCCCGAGCCGTCAGTCCCGCCCCCCTCGGCACGCAGCCCCAATGTCACGGACGACGAAACTGCAGCCCCTCCGCCCCGGCCACGCGGCAAGCCCCCACGCGTGTCCATGCCAACCGCTGCCGGCGTTTCCCGCGGCGTCCGGTTCGGCGCGATCTTTGTGTCGGCCCTCGTCGGCCTGGCAACGATCGCCGCCTCCATCTCCTTCATGCAGTTCGTTTCAATCGCCCTCGCGCGCGACGATTGGATCGGCTGGACGTCGGTCGGCCTGCTGGCCATCGCGGCTCTGTCGGGTCTGGTCTTGATCGGGCGCGAGATCATCGGGCTGGCCAGCTTGGCGCGCCTCGGTCGTCTGCGCCGCGACATGGACGCAGCGCTTGCCGCCAAAAACCCTGCGGAGGAACGCGACGGGCTCACCCGCATCAAAGCACTCTATGCAGGCCGCCCGGATATGCGCTGGCCACTCGCCCGCCTCGCCGAACACGAGCGCGACATCCACGACCCTGGCAGCCTGCTGGCCTTGGCCGACCGCGAGTTGATGGCCCCCCTTGATGCCCAAGCCCGTCAACTCGTCTTGCGTTCGGCAAAGCGCGTCTCAACCGTGACGGCCCTATCGCCGTTGGCCCTGATCGCCGTCGGCTATGTCCTGGTTGAAAATGTCGGGCTGCTGCGCCGCTTGGCAGCGCTCTACGGCGGCAGACCCGGCATCATCGGATCGCTGCGGCTCGCCCGTCTCGTCGTCGCCCACATTGTCGGCACCGGCGGCGTGGCCCTCACAGATGACCTCATTGGTCAGTTTTTCGGCCAAGACATTCTGCGGCGCTTGTCCCGTCGCCTGGGCGAAGGCGCATTCAACGGCGCTTTGACGGTGCGTCTGGGCGCCGCCGCGCTCGATGTCATCCGGCCGATTCCGTTCATCGACGCCCCGCCCATCCGGGCCCGCGACATCGTGAAGGACTTGTTCGTCGGCGATCCATCGGAGCCGCAGCCCAAGACGACGCCGACGATGTGACAACCGCCAGCCTGCGGGAAGCCTACATCGACGACGCCGAAAAGCGGATTTGGTTCTTGTTTGAATCAGCCCGCAATGTCGGCAGTAGTGGTCACTGATGGGCACTCACTGATGAGCCGTCTTGCGGCCGCCGTGGTGCGAGCATGCCGCAAGTCCGTTTGATCGAGCGCAACGCACACGCACACAAGACAGGCCTAACCTCGACCGCAACACAACCGCTGCACGGCAGCAAATGGAGGGGCAATCTCATGTCGACGTGGCAACTGGCAATCGTAATCTGGATCATCACGGGCACAACACTCGCCGGTATCGGCATTCTGATTGTCGTGGCAACACCACAACTGGATGTTAACGCAATGCGCCTCGTTCCCATTGCGGCAATCGCGGGCTTTGTGGTCGCGTTGCTCCCCAGTTACATGATCGCCGTGAACATCAAGAACCCAAAGCAGGTCTGATAGAAGAACGGATCGGTCACAAGCATCTGCTACCGGTCCGCATCAATCTTTGTTTTGCATGTGAAAACCGAGCGTCTGTACCGGCACCCAAAGCTGCTGCCGGATCGCCTCGTCGGCCACCGTGTCGGCCAACGCCATCTGAAAGCACAGCAGCCATTCGTCCCGCTCGATCGCCCCAATGCGCGCAGACATATGCAGCCGCCGCAACATCGGTGGCCCATGCTTATCCGTGAACAAAGGCGGCCCGCCCAGCCACCCGCTCAGATACTCAAACAGCTTCTGCTCGCTGCCCGCAAGGCTGGGAGGGTGGATGTCGCGGCACGCCTTCGCCTCCGGCAATGTATCCATCAAAACATAAAACCGCCGCGTCAGCGCCCGCACTCCGGCCTCGCCCCCGATAGCGTCATACATCGTCCCTTTATAGCCATCAGGGTCTGGCATCATTGTCGTGTCCTTATCAACGTCCATCATCAGGCATACTAAAACGACTTTCGCTCGTTACACGGTTGCATCATAAAGCGCTTAGTTCATTCCGGCCCAGTCGACTGAGGATACTGATCATGACCCTCGATGCGCCGCCGTGCCCACAGCTGTTTACCGTCGCCCCTGCGACCGGCCCCTCAGGTCATAACCCAGCCAACCCGACGGTCCGGCATTTCCGCCAGATTGTCCTTTGGCCACTCCAGATTATGCGCGACGCCGGTTCCAAAGCCGCGAGACCCGAGCGCCTCCTTCAAAGCCTCGCACCCGGACGCTGGCACCGCGTCGAAGACGAGTTCGGCACCAACGAGCCGCTCAACGAACGCCACTACCGCGAGTTCGTGAGCTTCCTGCCCCACGTCCAGCGCTTCTTGTATGGCGACTCGAGTGCCAACGACACGGCGCCCCAAGGAAACGCCCTCAACGGCGATGCGCCGATGCGCACCTACCGCCGCAACGACGTAGCCGCCGTCTCCATCACGCTCCAGCCCGGTGCTGCCCCGGTCGTCTGCACCATCGCCCACATCGACCTTCACTTTTTCCACGACGTCGACGCCGTCGTCCTGGCCTGCGAGATCGAAACTGCCAACATTCCGCTCTCGATCGCCAAAGAGATCATGTACCGCTTCGGTCGCGCCTATCCACCAGGCTGGTCGCAGGCGGGCGAGCCTCTGCATTGCCCCGAGCGCGTCGAATGGCTGGACGCAGCCGGCGCGGTCCTTGCGGCCTCCGACTACGCTGACCGCGACGGCTACCTGTCCTTCGTGGGTAAACAACGGTCGCCGCGCATCTCGCAGCATTGGGAATTCCTGCTGTCCCCCTTCGTCTCACACGCGGCCCACCCCGAAAGCCCGTTGCGCTTCCGCCAGATCGAATATTACCGCATGCCGGCCATGACCTATCTCGTGATGGACGATCTCGCTGGCCTGACACGGGCAGACTATATGCGGCTGGCCTTCGCGACCGGCCCCGGCGTCAAGGATCAGACGCCCTACTCCCAGCAGACCCTCCAGGATTTCGAAGCCCGCCACTGCTACGACCGCTTCTTCAACTCAGCCGAGAAACGCGCCACCTCGAGTACACGCTTTCTGACCTGCGGACACGCCTTCACCGTCGTCGCTGGTGGTCCCGACCCCTGGCTGCTGGACGCTGAACGCGGCCTGCTCGGCCAGTTCCGCCACCAGTACTTCCTGCTGTTTTTAATCTGCCACTTCCACAAGGCATCGATGCTGATGCTGAAGGACCGCCTTGTCGCCACAATCACCCGCCTCGACGCCGACAGCCCGCAGTCGCTCTCCCTGTTCCGCCGCAACGTCTACGACCTCCAGGAAGCGTTCATGCGCTTCACCCAGCGCTATTGGTTCACAGAAGTCTCCGACCAGGTCCAGGCCCGCGACCTGTTTCGCATGCAGATCGCCCACCTCGGCAACGATACCGTCTACCGCGACCTGCGTACTGAATTGTTCGACACGGTCCAGTACCTCGATTCCGACATGCTCCGCCGCCAGTCCGGCTCGATGCACCGCCTGACGACCGTCACCATTCTGGGCCTCATCGGCACAACAGTCACGGGCTTTCTTGGCATGAACCTGATCGCCGAGGCCGAGGCACCAATGCAGACCAAGGTCGTCTATTTCGCCCTCGTGGCCACAGCCACCGTCGCCCTCACCGTCGCAACGCTCACTCTTTCGGGTAGGCTCACCCGCCTCTTCGACAGGCTCTCCGGCGAACGCTAAAAACCTCTTCAGTCACAAAAAAACTGAGGGTCCGGGAGCTGTGCTCCTGGCAGGGTGTGGGACTGGTCCCACCGCTCGCAACGCGAGCGCCCCCAACGCAAAAAAGCCGCCCGGTGACGGGCGGCTTTCTCTTTTTTACTGGCTCGGGCGATTCACGTTCTCGCTGATAGGCGCTCGAACGATCGCGCTCGCGGATCAGAAGTTGATCAGCGCGCCGACCTTGAACAGGTCAGCCTCGTCGAAGCTGAACTTGCCCACGCGGGCCGCGCAGAAGCCAACACCACCGACGGCCAGGTTC